>Ga0209754_1000304_pt1 | contig 73999 bp, 66 predicted proteins | sample MesohylBB_FD_187295 | JGI IMG/M metagenome (GOLD analysis project Ga0209754, IMG submission 187295) | Host-associated microbial community of the marine sponge Aplysina aerophoba from Gulf of Piran - sponge mesohyl, lysed by bead beating... | ecosystem: Host-associated > Porifera > Sponge >...
TCTTCCGCCGGCTCAAAGGCTACCGCCGTGTCTACACCCGCTACGACAAATTGGACGTCATCTTCATAGCATTCATCACCCTCGCCCTCGTACACGACTGGCTCAGAAGTGTCAACACGCCCTAGCAACTAGATACTAACAACTCGCTAAACGGAATCCGCGGTTGCGTGCCTCGGCCAGGGTATCGGGTCCGAAGCTCTGGATCAGGTTGCGACCCAGCAGGTCGTCATCCCCGAGCCTGGACTCGAGCCGGGCAAGCTGGTTGGCATCGTCGCAGTCATAGACGATCATCGTGTCCCGGGCGCCGATGAAGCGGCTCTTCTCGAACCTGGGCAGGCGGGAGGACGCCCTGCCGGACACTCAGGCCCCACTCCCGACAGTCACCTCGGCCCCGCACATCGGGCAGGGCGCCACGTTCACATCGCCGACGATAAAGCTGAAACCACATTCGGCATCCCGACACTTCGCTCTCCGGGACGGCGCCTCGGGTGGAGGGGGTGGAGGCGCCATGTCCTGAGCCCGGGGTTGGGAAGCAGGTCCGCCGGTGCCCGGGCCGCCGCGAACCTCGTTGGTGACCCCGCAAGCCGGACAGGCGTAGCGGCCCGGCGCCATTACCTCAAAACCGGTGCCGCAGCGACCGCAGCGCGCCCTCATACAGCCTTCCCTTCCTCGACCTGTTCTCCCAATGCTCCGATGCCCGCCAGGTACGCGGCCTCTCCGGCCAGTACCGCGGCAATGTCGGACGGGGAGTAATCGTATCCGCTTGTGGCCAGCTTGCCACGGATGTACTCGATGGCGCTGCCCTCGCCCCCGGCCACCACCCGCAAGCCTCTCCGGCGGCGGGCAGGAACCGCGAGACCCTGAAGGTAGTGGACCGACCACTCGATGATGCGCTGCACGCCCGCCCGCCGGATCCGATCGAGCACCTCCGGGTCGAGATGTTCCACCACGTAGTCGATGGCATCATTGATGACGTAGACGGGTTGCAGATCCGCCCGTTTGGTCCCGCGCTCGAACCGGAAGGCTACCCAGAGGGCGGCCAGAGCCAGGAGGACCAGCGCCGCCCCGAGCGCGAGGACCGGATTGAAGGGCATCCGGGAATCCTACCTGCCCTGCCGTGCGCCGAGGTTGGGCGCGAAAGGGGGCGCCCTTGCAATCCGACGACCGCAGGGCGCCCCCGGTTCACGAGGGGACGGGCCTCCTCAGTAGAGGACGGGTTCCGGTACCCCGTATTCGGGAATATGGAACCCGATCCAGGAGGTCGGCTTGAAAGTCTCCAGGTCCGACCCCAGCAGACCACCTTTCGAGAGGGTGAAGAGGGTGTCGCGCACCACCAGGGAGCGACCGATCGGCAAGGGCCGCAGGTCCAAGAGGTGGAGCACGTCCAGCAAGTGGAGTCGGTCCTCCTCGTTGAAGCCGGGGATGGCGTCGATCTCGTGCTCCAGCGTGGCCACATGCTGGATGCCCTCGGCGCCGACCGATAGGACGAATGCGCCGCTGGACTCCTCCCAGTAGTCCGTTCGCTCGTTGTGCCTCCACCAACTGACCGGCATCACGGCTATCTCCTCCGGCGCCCAGTACAGGAAGGCCCGGTGGTCCCACTCCACCTCCGAAAACGAATCCTCCACGGTGAACTGATGGATGCGAATCGGGTTGGCCAGGTCGGAGACATCGAACACCGAGACCTGGGCGCCGCGCGTCCTGCCCTCCTGATCAGCGTCCTGCCCGATTCCCAGCAGGAGCCCCTCTCCGATCGGGTGCAGGTAGGCCGAATAGCCGAGGATCTTGAGCTCGCCCACCACCCGGGGGTTCTCGGGGTCGGACAGGTCGATGGTGTAGAGCGGATCGGTCTGGCGGAATGTGACGACGTAACCGACCTCGCCGATGAACCGGACGGCGAAGATCTGCTCTCCCTCTCCGAGGCCGCCCACGGACCCGACGATCCGGAGATCCCTGCCCTCCCTCGCCAGGACGTCCACCCGGCTGACCGACGGTCCATCACGGAGCCACCAGCCCCAGGACGGGTCGTTGGTGGAGGCCACACGCAGATGGCCGTCGTGCTCCGACATGGCGAACTGGTTCAGGAGGTAGCCGTCCACCGATCCGCTCGCTAGGTATTCGACCCCGTCCGGCCCGGCGATGTCGAATTGATGGATATACGTGCGGATAGTCTCGGCTTCGCTGATCGCCTCTTCCTCATCGAGGGCGAACCAATCGACCCAGCGCTCGGTAGCCACGTAGAGGTTGGTTGACGAGGCGTAGATGGTGTCGCCTCCTGACATCACGGTGGACACCGCCTCGATGTCGATCCCACCAGCCATGTCGAGACTCAACACGGACAGGAAATCGAACCCCGAGAACTCCTTGGGGGCGTATGCCGACGCGCAGTCGAGGAACAGGCCTCGGGAGGCGCCGCCGGCGTCCTCGCGGACATAACTCGGGGCCCAGTCCTCCAGGGTCGTTTCCTGGATCGTCACCCGGTTGGCCATCTCGGCCCGGGGCTCGGCCGACCGGGATGCCGGGTAGACGAAGGGAATCCGCTCGTGAGGCCGGGAAACGAGGACCAGGCTGGCCCGTTCCCCCACCAGGCGAGCCGACACGTACCTACCCTCCACCGTAAGGGTGGCCGTAGCGGCCAGGTTCTCGGGGTCGGACAGATCCACCTGCACCACCTGGGTGAGATCTCCTACCGCCCCATTCCCACCGGCAATCAGCAGGGCGCTGTCGCTGCCGAGGAACATCTCGTAGCGCCAGAAATCCTCGTCCTTGACGATTTGGGATTCCCAGGACCAGAGATCCAACCACCCCAACAGGTCTGGGAGGCCTGACGACACGTCGACGTAATACAGGATGCCCTGAGACAACACGAGTATCCGATTCCCGTCGGTCTTGACAATGTCGGGTTCGTCAACGCCGATCTCCTGGACGTTGGTGGTCGAGTAATCCACTCCGGCTTCCGGTTCCGGAGAAGGTGCCGCCGTTACAGAAGTGGGGGCATCAGCGGCCGATTCCGCCATCTCGGCCACGGCCACTTCCAGAACCACATCGTCCCAGACGTCCGGGCCGGCATAGCCTGCACCGTGCAGGCCGTAGGGTCCGACGCGCTCCAGCGCTTCCGCCTTGACATGGCCGAGGAAGGCATCGCAGGAGTTGAACTCCACAAGTGCCGAAGCGAACAGACCGACGCTGCCGAGACCTGTCGTGGGAGCCGTCGAACCGGCAACTGTCCCACCGACGGTCCCGGGAACGGTGCCCGCCGGTGTGGTTGCCGTGGCAGAGCCTGACCCACAGGCGCTGACCAGCAGCGCTATGACGGCCAACCTACCTATCTGCTTTCGCATGCTCGCTCCTTCCCGAAGAACATCTCGTGAACGGTTTCGTCCCTATGACGTCTCGGGAGCGCCGATCGGTTCCCGACCTCGCAGCCGGGCGGGTACCCTGGGACGCGCACCGCTTCCTCATCATCAGGAGATCCACCCCTTGACCGACCCCGGCCCCCTGCTGGCCATCGAAGACCTGCATGCGTCCATCGACGGACAACCTATCCTCCGCGGCATCAACCTCACCACCCACCTTGGCGAGATCCACGCCATCATGGGACCGAACGGCTCGGGAAAGTCCACCCTGGCCAAGGTCCTGATGGGACATCCAAGTTACGAGGTCACGGCCGGGACGGTCTCCTTCAAGGGAGAGGACATAACACAGGCCGATGCTCCCACCCGGGCCAACATGGGGATGTTCCTGGCGTTCCAGTATCCGGAGGAGATCCCCGGCGTATCGGTGGTCAACTTCCTGCGCACCGCGCTCAGCAACCGGACCGGCGTCGACTACACCGTGCTGGAGCTGCGGTTGCGGGTCATGGACGCGATGGAGTCGCTCGGCATGGACGCCTCCTTCGCCGACCGCTACGTGAACCAGGGATTCTCCGGCGGCGAGCGCAAGCGCAACGAAGTCCTGCAGATGGCGGTGCTCGAGCCGGAACTGGCCATCATGGACGAGACCGACTCCGGACTCGACATCGATGCTCTACAGGTGGTGGCCGAAGGGGTGAACCGGCTGGCCGGGGCAAAGCGCGGGTTCGTTGTGATCACCCATTACCAGCGACTACTCGACTACATCACCCCCGACCATGTTCACGTACTGGTTGATGGGCGGATCGTGAGATCCGGCGGCGCCGAGCTGGCCCGTCAGCTGGAGGACGAAGGATACGAAGCCTTCCGAGCCGCCCCGGCAGCATGATGGACACCAGCGCCATACGCGGCGACTTTCCCATCCTGGAACGCAGGATCAACGGTCGCAGGATGGCCTTTCTCGATTCCGCGGCGAGCTCGCAGAAACCGGTACAGGTGCTCGATGCCATGGCGGACATCTACCGCAACTCCTATGCCAACGTCCATCGCGGCGCCTATACCCTTTCGCAGGAGGCCACCGAGGCCTACGAGGAAGCCCGCCACAAGGTGGCCGTCTTCCTGAATGCCGCGTGCGACGAGGAGATCATCTTCACCCGTAGCGCCACCGCAGCGATGAACCTCTTCGCGTACGGGTGGGGTCTCAACACCCTGAAGCCCGGTGATCGGATCCTGACCAGCGTGATGGAGCATCACGCCAATATCGTGCCATGGCACATCATCGCCCGCCACACCGGAGCGGAACTGTGCTACATGGAGCTCACCGACGGGTTCCGGCTGGACATGGAGGGGGCTCGCGAGCGTTTCGACGAGCGGGTCAAGGTGGTGGCGGTGACGGGAATGTCCAACGTGTTGGGCACCATGCCGCCGGTGGACGAACTCGCCGGTAGGGCTCACGAGGTCGGAGCGGTGCTCCTGGTCGACGGCGCCCAGCTCGTTCCTCACGCCCCGGTGGACGTCCAGACCCTCGGCGCCGACTTCCTCGGATTCTCGGGCCACAAGATGCTCGGGCCGACCGGCATCGGAGTCCTATGGGGTCGGAGGGCGCTGTTGGAGAGCATGGAGCCGGCCGAGGGCGGGGGCGAGATGATCCGTGACGTCCGCCTTCACGAGTCGGACTGGGCGGAGGTACCCCACAAGTTCGAGGCCGGCACCCCGCCGTTCGTGGAAGCGATCGGGTTGGGGGCGGCGGTGGACTACCTGTCCGCCATCGGGATGCACAACGTTCTGGAACACGACCGCGAGCTCACCGGCTACGCCCTGGCGCGGCTTGCCGAGGTCCCGGGCCTTTCCGTTCAAGGCCCGGCGGATACCGTGGACCGGGGTGGGGCGATCAGCTTCGACCTGGCGGGCATCCACGCCCACGACGTGGCCACCATCCTGGACCAGGAGGGAGTGGCGGTGCGAGCCGGGCACCATTGCGCCAAGCCGCTACTCCGGAGTCTGGGCCTGACGGCCTCGGCCCGGGCCTCGTTCTATGTCTACAACGTGGCCGAGGATGTGGACGCGCTGGTGGACGCCCTCGGCGTGGCCCGGCGAATATTCGGACTAGACGGCGCCTGAGGAGCCGGGATGGCGGCTGAGCACGGTCCGGTTGTCGCCGTGAAGCGGATGCGCTCTCTATCGTTGGACGGTCATGGCGCTTGAAGACCTCTACCGCGAAGTAATCCTCGACCACTACCGGAGCCCCCGCAACCGCCAGGCGCTCGACCGAGCCAACGCGGTGGCCGACGGCAACAACCCGCTGTGCGGCGACGAGGTTCGGATCGAATTGCTGATCGAGGAGGGCGAGGTCACCGCGATCGGGGTCACCGGTCACGGGTGTTCGATATCGCAGGCCTCGGGTTCGATGATGGGCGACGCGGTAAAGGGGAGGACCATCGAGGCGATCCGAACGCTCACCGGGCGGTTCAAGGGCATGATGAGCATCGACGGCGCCAATGACCCCGGGCTCGATCCGAACCGGCCGGGTGCGGTGCTCGGTGATCTCGAGTCACTCCAGGGAGTCCGCAAGTTCCCGGTCCGGATCAAGTGCGCCAACCTGCCCTGGACCACTCTGGAAGAGGCCATCAAGAGGTTTGTTTCTACCGACTAGAGAATGCCTCCTTCGGTCATCCGCTTGATGTCCAGCACCTGATCCAGCTCCTCCGCCTCCATCAGCCCCATGTCGAGCACCACATCGCGGATGGTGCGGCCCGAGGCGTAGGCCTCCTTGGCCACCCTGGCGCCCATGTCGTAGCCGATCCGGGGGTTGAGTGCGGTGACGACCACCAGATTGCTCTCCGCCAGCCGGCGAGCCCGCTCCGCATCCGCCTCGAGCCCGTCGACGCAGCGCTCCCGTAGAGTGGACGAGGCGCTGGCCAGCAGCCCGATCGATTCCAGCAGGTTGTGGGCCATCATCGGCATCATCACGTTGAGCTCGAAGTTGCCGTTGGCGCCTCCCCAGGCGATGGCCGAGTCGTTCCCGATCACCTGCGCGGCAACCTGGCATACCATCTCCGGAATGACCGGATTGACCTTTCCCGGCATGATCGAGGACCCCGGCTGGAGGGCAGGGAGCCTGATCTCCCCCAGGCCCGTACGGGGTCCGGACGCGAGCCAGCGCAGGTCGTTGGCGATCTTGAACAGGGACACCGCCACGGTCTTCAGGGCACCCGAAGACATCACGACCGCATCCTTGGCGGCCTGGGCTTCGAAGTGGTTGCCGGCCTCCCGGAAGGGGTAACCGGCCCTCCTGGACATCTTCCCGATAACCGAGGCTGCGAAGCCTGGCGGTGCGTTGATCCCCGTGCCGACGGCCGTGCCTCCCAGGGCGAGTTCGTCGAGGTCCGGCAACACCGCCGCCAGGCGCTCGACGCCCTTGACGATCTGCGCCGCGTACGAGGAGAACTCCTGGCCGAGCGTCACCGGCGTGGCGTCCATCAGATGGGTGCGACCGGACTTGACCACATCCGCGAAGTCGGCGGCCCGCTCCTCGAGCGATCGAGCCAGCGCCTCCAGGGCCGGCACCAGGTCCTCCCTGGTGGCACAGGCAGCCGCCACGTGCATGGCAGTTGGGATCACATCGTTCGAGGACTGACCGAAGTTCACATGATCGTTGGGGTGGACCGACCGGTCGCCGATCGACCCTCCGAGCAGCTGGGAGGCCCGGTTGGCAATGACCTCGTTGGCGTTGGTGTTGGTGGAGGTACCGGACCCCGTTTGGAAGACGTCGAGCACGAACTGGTCGTCCCAGAGACCAGCCATGACCTCGTCGGCCGCCTGCGACACCGCCGAGGCGATCTCTCCGGGTATATGACCCGTCGCGCCCGCCACCTGCGCGGCCGAGCCCTTGATCAGACCGAGTGCCCAGATGAACCAGCGGCTGAACCTGCGGTCGGAGATAGGAAAGTTCTGGAGTGCTCTCCGGGTCGAGGCGCCGTAGAGAGCGTCCGCCGGGACCTCCACCTCCCCCATGGAGTCCTTCTCGATCCGGAACCGCACCAACCCTCACCTTCGTGGCCTCGACATGCGCCCCTTCACGGGCGGGCAGGGCGAGTGTACCCGGCCCGGCATATCCGGCCGGGCTCACAGCCCGAGGTAGGACTACAGGCCCAGGCGCTCTATCCGGTCGGGATAGCGCTGCCAGTCCTTCTCGACCTTCACGCGGAGATCGATAAACACCCGCCGCCCCAACGTCTCCTCCAGCTCAAGCCGCGCCTTGGTTCCGGCATCGCGCAGGTTGGCGCCTCCTGCCCCCACCACGATCCCCTTTTGCGACTCCCGCTCCACGTAGATGATGGCTTCGATGCGCGTAAATCCGTCTTTTCGAACCTCGATCCCTTCGGTCTTGACAGCCACCGAGTGCGGTAACTCTTGCCAGAGCCCGGGTAGCAGCTTCTCCCGAACCGTCTCGGCGATCAACACCTCATCCGAACGGTCGCTCACCACACCGGGTGGATACAGTGCCGGACCTACCGGTAAGCGGGGAATCAGCTCTGCCACCACCCTCTCCAGGCCGTCGCACTCGAGAGCCGAGACCGGGATGTAGGCGCCAAAGTCCCACAGCGCCGCCTCACTCAGCCGTTCCGCCACTCGACCCGGGCGGGCAGCGTCTACCTTGTTGACGATCAGGATCACCCGCTCGGGATCAACCGTGTCGAGGAGGTGTTCTGCGATCCGGCGGTCTCCGGGCCCTACCCGGGCGGTGGCGTCTATGACGAACGCTGTGCAGTCGGCGTCGGTCACGGTCCGGTATGCGGTCGAGTTGAGGCGCTCGCCCAGGGCCGTTCGCGGGCGATGGAGCCCGGGCGTATCCACGAAGATGAGCTGGGCGGCGGGATCGTCCACCGTCAGAACCCCCCGGACGCTCAATCGGGTGGTCTGCGGCCGCCGGGACGTTATGGTCACCTTGTGACCGACCAGGTTGTTTATCAACGTAGACTTGCCGACGTTGGGCCGCCCCACAACCGCGACGAATCCGGAACGCACTCAGACCTCAGCGACCGGTGTTTCCCACCCGGTGGACCAGGACCCGCTCCACGCGCCGACCCTGTACCCGGTCGGCGACCAGCACAGCCTCACCCATCTCGAACCGTTCCCCCACCATAGGAACCCGTCCTGCCAGACCCAGCACCAGGCCGCCCACCGTATCCCATTCGTCATCGGGCAGATCGGCGCCCAATACCTGGTTGAGGTCGTCCACCGACAGTCGAGCCGCCACCAGGAACCCTCCGTCATCCAGAGGCTGCACCATGGGCGCCTCGGTGTCGTACTCGTCGACGATCTCGCCCACCAGTTCCTCGATCAGGTCTTCGATAGTGACCAGCCCGGCGGTCCCGCCGAACTCGTCAACAGCTATGGCCATGTGGATCTGCCTCGACTGCATCTCCCGTAGCAGGTCACGCACCGGCTTGGACTCGGGAACGAAGTAGGGGTCGCGAGAGATCCCGGCTACGGCTTCCGGATCCCGTGATTCCGCCACCCGACCCAACAGGTCCTTGGCATACACCATCCCCACGATGTCGTCGGTCCCCCTACCGGTGACCGGAACCCTCGAGTACCCGCAGTCCAGGATGAGATCCAGAGCCTCGGTGGTGGTGGAGGCGGCGCCCAGCGTCACCATGTCCGTCCGCGGCACCATCACCTCGCGCACGATGGCATCGGAGAACTCGAGAACAGAGGAGATCATGCGGATCTCCTCTTGATCGGAGGGGTCGTGATCGCCATTGGCCTCGGCGGGCGCGGGGGCGCCGTCCACCTCGTCCTCGATAAGGTCTGCCGCCCGGCCGCCGATCCAGATCGCCAGCCGCAGCAGTCGGGCCAGGCGGTATGCGATGTGGTGGGGTCGGTTCCGGCCGACAGAGCGGGGCCACAGATCTCCGAGCAGGACGATCATCGCAGCCGCCATCCCGAGGGCCATCACCAGCCGCGACCCGCTCAGCATGGTACCGGTAACCCAGGCCGCAGACACGGCGGCGGTCACCAGGAGGGTGGCATGGATCAGCGAGATGGCCGGCTGTATACGCGCAGGGTGCTCCAGCAGGGCCGCCACGGTCCCAGCGCCCTCCTTGCCATCCGCGGCGTCGTGCAGGGCATCGGCTCGAGGCGTGCGGACCAGCGATTCTCCAGCCGCGCGGAGTGCCGCCGCCAGCGCGAGCACCGTGGCCACTGCCACCCAGGCCAGCCAGCTCATCGCCGCTCCATCCCGATCCCTGCCAGGAGCCGGCGCTCCCTCGATTCCATTTGTTCGGCTTCCACGTCCGACTCATGGTCGTAACCGATCAGATGCAGCAGCCCGTGAGCCACCATGAGCGCCATCTCATCCTCGTACGCGATGCCCAGGCGTCGCGCCTGGCTCCGGACGTAACCGGGCGCGATGATCACATCGCCGAGCGCGTACGGAATCCCAGCACCCGCCCGAATGGCGCTCTGCCGGTGTTCCGCCCCGGGTGGCGCAAGGGGTAGCGCCAGCACGTCGGTAGGCCCGTCCCGGCCCAGGAACCGGTGATTATGGGCCTCCATGTCATCGTCTGTGACCAGCATGATCCCTACCTCGGTTGACGACGGCATTGCCTCGTTCTCCAGCACGTTCGCCGCCAGGGCGCGGAGCGCATTCACGTCGACCGGTAGGTCCTGGTGGTTCGATAAGTGAATCTCCACGCGCTAGTGGCCTGTCCGCGAAACAACTAGGCGTACTCTGGCCGTCAAGATGGTTCTCCACCGGGAAAGTCCGGGTAGGGAATGCGCTGGTGGTAGTGCCCTACCAGCGCCTTGACCATCGCTTCCTTCGCCCTGGTGAGATCCCCCAGCGTCACATCCGAGGCCGAGAGCTGGCCGTCGGCTACCTTCTCTCCCACCACCTTCTCGACCAACTGCTCGATACGTTCGGGCGTGGGCTCTTCCACCTGGAAGACCGCCCGGCAGGCGCCTTCGACCGAGTCGGCCATCATCACGATGGCCATTTCCTTCTTGACCGGTTTGCGCCCGGCATGGCGGTAGTCCTCCCTGTCCACGGCATCGGCGCCGTACTCCTTCCGTGCCTTGTTGTAGAAGAAATGCATGATGCCGTCGCCATGGTGGGTGATGACGCCTTCGGCCACATCTCCGGGGATCCGGAACTTGCGCGCCAGGCTTAGCCCGTCCAGCACGTGGCGACGCAGCACCTCGGCAGACTGCAAGGGGGGCATCTCATCATGAGGGTTCTGGATGCCGAACTGGTTCTCTATGAAGAACTGGGGGTGCTCGGTCTTGCCCAGATCGTGGTAGTAGGCGGCGGCTCGGGCCAGCAAGGGGTTGGCGCCCACTGCTCGGGCCGCCCGATCCGCCAGCGTCCCCACCATCAAGGAGTGGTTGAAGGAGCCGATGGCCTTCTCCTCGAGGAGGCGGAGGGCTGGATGGTTGCGATCGGTCAGATCCAGGAGACGCAACGAGGTCGTTATGTCGAACACGATCTCCAGTACGGAGAGTAGCGAGCTTCCTACCAGCCAGGAGATGGCGCCGCCTCCGACCGCGAACGCCGCCGCCCGGAGCACGCTGATGTCCTGCGGGAAGAACCAGGCGATCAGAGCCGCGAAGGCCCCGCACATCGCCATGATGTACAGGCCGGCCCGGCGCAGGTCGCGGCGCGCCGAGATAGCCGATACGAACGGGATCGGGACCAGAACCGACAGGCCGGCGTACAGCGTGTAGGCCGGATCGGTAGTGGCGATGGCCGTCATCGACCCCACCACCACTGACATCAGCACCGCGGTGCGGGCGTCGAACAGGATGGCGGTCATCAGGCCGAAGGCGGCCGCCGGCATCAGGAAGCCTATGGCGCCGTCCCCTCCGGCGGCCAGCACGGCCACCCCACGGGCGGACACGGCGGCCAGCACCACCAGCAGGCCGAACAGGGACATGCGGCGCATCGAGTTCCAAACGCTCGATTGGAACCTGTAAAGGTAAAGCGCCGGTAAACCGACCACGATGGCCACCGCTGCGGCCAGCGCCAGGTAACGGGGGGCCGCCCGCCTGAGCAACCCCGCGTCGGACAGCGCCGCCTCGATCTCCTCCGTTACCTCCTGACCCTCCTCCACGATCACTTCACCCGCTTCATACCGGATGGTCAGGGGGACAACCTCAGCGGCTTGCTTTTCCCGGAGACCCTCCGTGGCCACGGCGTCGACCGTCTTGTTGGCAGCCAGGAACACGGTGGCCACTTCCGGCACCACCTGGGAGACCTGCTGCCAGATCGCCGAGTCAGCGCCCGGAAGCTGCACAAACCTGGGCGTGGAGCGGAGTTGGATCTGGACTGCGCGGAGATCCTCGCTGAGGATCCCACCGTCGGTGTTGAGAGCCTCGGTCGCCAGCAGGAGGGTCTCGCGTTCGATCGAGAGCAGCCATGGCTCCTCGCCCAGGATCCCGCGCAGGACGTCGCCCGTGGCGATGTCCACAAGGAGCGAGACCGCACTGTCCGATAGCAGCAGACCGCTCGCCTGGAGGCTGACCAACTGGGTGTCTTTGGAGGTTACGGCTAGGCGTAGGGGGATATGGATGGTCGGGGTCTCCTGGCCACCCAGGAGTTCCACCTCCTGGTAGAGAAGCCGCTCCGATCCGGTCAACCTATCAGGAACGGTATCGGTATCGATGAGAACGGCCGCAAGCCCTGGAGACATCCGTCCGAGCGAGTACCTACCGTCCGAGAACGTGACCGTTTCGAAGCGAGTGCCGGTCACGTCGTATGCCACCACCCTGACCTCGCCTAGGCCGTGATCCACGCCGAGATTGAAGAATCCGTTGGTATCGGTATCGATGAACACCCGCCCGGTGACGCCGGCCGTCGCGGCCACGGCCGCAGGCAGGGTGGTCGGCGTGGGCGCCTGCTCGGTGGCCTGGGCCGATTCCTGCCCTGCCTCCGTGCCGGGAGCGGCAGCCGGATCGACGATCGTGGTAACGGTGGTGCTGGTGGTGGTAGTGGCCACCGTCTCGCGGGCCACCGTGCTGGTGGTGGTGACCATCGGCAGCGGGCGAGCGCCCTGATCCACGGTGGCGGCTCTGAGCGACTGGAAGAAAGCCCGGATGTCATTGATCACGATGGCGTCGATTTCCTCGTCCCTCCCGTACTCCGGGTCCACCGCATCCCGGGCCGCTTGGCGGGCGACCTCGGTGGCAGCAGAATCCTGGATCTCGATCGCGTCCTCGGCCACGAAGGCCTGAGGCGCCGGCTCCCCCACCATCACCTGGACCGTGGCGAACTGCTGCTCGATCAGCATGCCGGCCCAGGAGAGGGTCACAGTCGCGACCAGGATCAGCCCGGTGATGATGGCCTTGACGCGACCTGTCATCCGTCGGGCGCCCGGTTGTCCGCCGCCTCGTAGGCTTCCACGATCTCCGCCACCAGACGGTGGCGAACCACATCAGCGGCGCCCAGGTGGACCACCGCCACGTCTCTCACGTCATCCAGGATGGACCGGGCGTGAACCAATCCTGACAGGCGATCCCGTGGCAGATCGACCTGGGTAGCATCGCCGGTGATGATCATCTTCGAGTTGAACCCCAGCCGGGTGAGGAACATCTTCATCTGCGCCCGGGACGTGTTCTGCGCCTCGTCCAGCACCACGATCGAATCGTTGAGGGTACGGCCCCGCATGTAGGCCAGCGGGGCAATCTCGATCGTCCCTCTCTCCAGGTAGCCCATGACATCGTCGTGCCCCAGCATCTCGTACAAGGCGTCGTACAGCGGTCGGAGGTAGGGGTTGAACTTCGCCTCCAGATCGCCGGGCAAGAAGCCGAGCCTCTCTCCGGCCTCTACCGCTGGTCTGGTGAGAACTATCCGCTTGACCTTTCGCGTGATGAGGGCCTCGGTCGCGGCTGCCATGGCCAGATAGGTCTTACCGGTCCCGGCCGGGCCGATTCCGAAGACAAGGGTCGATCGGCGGATCGCCTCGACGTAGCGGAACTGCCCCACCGTCTTGGGTCGGATGATCTTGCCGCGGGCTACCTCGATGGTCTCTCCCAGGACACCACTAGGAGAGGACACCGATTCATTGACCATCTTGATCACCCGACGCACACCTTCCGGCTCCAGACTCATACCCCGCTGTACCAGCATCAGCAACTCCTCCACCACTTTGTGGGCGCGGCGGGCCGCCCGCTCCTCGCCTTGGAACACGATCTCGTCACCACGCGCCACGATCACGGCTTCGGGGTATGCCGACTCCACGATCCGGAGGTGGGAATCTCGCTCGCCGAGCAGGTCCAGCATCATGCTGATCCCGGGGACATGCACGGTGAGGGCAGGCGGCGCGACAGAAAGCATTAACGCGACAGGGCGATGGTGCGGGGCTCCAAAGGCCCGATCAGGATACCACGAACGGCAGGACTACCGATGAAACGGCCTGGACAAGGAGTTCCAAGGATCTGGTGGCCGGTGGCCAGTGGCCAGATATGGCTGCCTCTATTCATTGACATCCTGTGGTCAGTGGCTAGTGGCCCGTGGCCGGGCATGGCTGGCCCTGCCCACTGACACCTGGTTGCTGTTTCTGGTTGACAGTAGGAGAACCCTCACTATTACTGACAATAGCCAACTACCCACCACTGGCCACTGCTCAAGGGAGTTCTTCACCGCCGGCATCGGTGAACTGGCGCAGGAGCTTGCGCTGGGCCCGGCTGAGTCTGGTGGGCACGATCACCCTGATGCGCAGGAAGAGATCGCCTCGACGCGATGTGCGGAGCCGCGTGATCCCCTTGCCGGGCACCCGGATGACTTCTCCATGCTGGGACCCGGCCGACACCCTGATCCGATGGGTCCCGCCATCGAGGAGGGGTACGTCCACCGCGGTGCCCAGCGCTGCGGCGACCATACCCACCTTGACTTCGCTGATCAGGTCGTTCCCGTCGCGCTCGAAGACCGGATGCGGCTCAATGATCAGATCGAGGTAGAGGTCGCCGGCGAGGGCCCCGCGGCGACCGGCTTCCCCTCTAGTCGGGAGACGGAGCCGGTTACCTGCCTCCACGCCGGCGGGAATGTCGACCTGAACGGTCTTCTCACCCTCCCGGATTCCCTCTCCACCGCAGGTCGCGCAGGGATCGGCCAAGACCGACCCGTCACCCCGGCAAGCCCGGCAGGTCGTCAGAGTCATCAGCGAGCCGAACACGCTACGCCGCGCCATCCTCACCTGGCCGCTCCCTCCGCAAATCCGGCACGCCCGAAGACCGGCGCCGTCTCCCGAGCCCGAGCCCGCACACGGTTCGCAGGTTAGGGCGGTCCGGAACACGACTGCTTTCTCCACCCCGAACGCCGCCTCCTCCAGAGTGAGCATCACGTCTACCCGTACGTCCCGCCCTCGATTGACCCGTGGTTCCCGAGTACCCGTTCCGAAGATGCTGCTACTCCCGAATACCGAGCGCAGCAGGTCGTCCAGCGAACCCGTGCCGTGGAAGAAGCTGCCCGGGTCGAGCGTCTCTCCACGATCGTACCGGGCTCGCCGCTCGGGATCGGACAGGACTTCGTATGCCTCCGCAACCTCGCGGAAGCGAGCCTCGGCCGTGGGATCACCGGGATTGGCGTCGGGGTGGGTTTCCCTGGCCAGTCGCCGGAAGGCCCGCTTGATCTCGTCTCGGGACGCGTCGCGCTCAACATCCAGGGTGCGGTAATAGTCGGCCATTGCGCCTCTCTGCTGTCGGTGCCTGTCAGCTCTCGCCGAGGCTCTCGTCGAGGCCGACGCCGATCTCCTCCAGGACCCGGATGGTCCGGCCGTAGTCCATCCTCATCGGTCCCAGCACTCCGAGCCGGCCACCGGGACCGAACGACTCCTCGCCGTAGGTGGTGGTCACGAGGGAGATATCCGTGGCGGTGTCGATGCCCAACTCGGAGCCTATCCGCACCTCGGTACCGGCCGGAAGGTGGCCCAGTACCTCGAGCAGGGACGCTTCCCGCTCCAGGACATCGAGGACGCCTTGAACCTTGGAGAGTTCTCCCCAGGCAGCCGTCAAGTAGGAAGCCGAACCCAGGTACAACTCGTGTTCCGATGCGCCCGCGTTCTCGAATGCGGCCGCAGCGTGGCGGACGATGGACGCTACCCCCTCGGGCGGGTTGGCCAGGGACATCGCCTCCAGCTCGAGTCCTTCGGACATCGCGTTGCCGACCTGGAAGCGACGGATCAACTTCTCGGCCTCCTGTACCTCGGATCCGTCCACGGGTTCGGGCAGATGCACGAGCAACTGGGATACCCGTCCGGCGAGCGTCACGACCACCATGAGGACCGTATCGGCGGTGGTGCGAACCAGGTGGACCGCCCGGATGACCTCGTTGACCATGCTCGGGCCGGTGACCACCGACGGGAAATGGGTGATCTCGCTGAGCAGGGTCGACGTGGCCTTGAGCAGGCGGCCCAACTCCGTCTGGACGGAAGCGAAGAATTCGGCCACTCTGGCGGAGGCGACCGGTGTCTCGCGCGGACGCATCAGGCTGTCCACGTAGTAGCGGTAAGCGTGCGGCGTCGGGATCCGCCCGGCAGACGTGTGAGGCTGGAACGCGTACCCGGCAGCCTCGAGAGCGACCAGCTCGGTCCGGATCGTAGCGCTGGAAACGGCCAGGTTGCCGGCCTCGAGGATGGCGCGGGAACTGACCGGTCCACCCGTGCGAATGTGCTCCTCGATCATGGTGCGCAGGATCCGAGCCCGCCGACCGTCCAACATGGCCGGATATGATACCCATACCCGCAGGCGGTGCCAGGGGACGATTGCAGGGCGACGGTTCCGTTGGACCGGCCGGTCAGGCCTGCTAGCCTTGCGGCTCTCGCATACCCCACCCTGCGAAGACCGCTCGACAAACCCGAGCCTGTCCGGCAAGCGACCGAATACGGTGAGTCCAGAGATGCCCCACACCAAGTCCCAGGAAAAGCGCGATAGGCAGGCTATTGCCAACAGGGCCCGCAACCGGGCTATCCGTTCCGAACTGAAGACCAGGGCGCGGCAGGTGGAGGAAGCTGCCGGGGGCGGCGACCGCGAGGCTGCTGAGCAGGCGCTGCGAATCGCCCAGAAGCGCATCGATCAGGCTGTCGCGAAGGGTGTTTTGAAGAAGAACACCGCGGCCCGGCGGAAGGCCAGGCTGGCGCACTTAGTCTCTGGTTCCTAGTTTGTAGTTGTTGGTTACGTTATCAACTAACAACTAGCAACTAATTGCCTTGGTACCAGTGACAGAGCGCGGCCACCAAGCGCTCCAGGGTCGGTAGGTGGGTCTCCTCCGGCATACCTTTTAGCGTGGCATCGGCCCTGCGAACGGCGTCTATGGCTCTGTTCAGATCCTCCCTCGACATGGCCCGCCCCGCCTGCCACGCCTTCCGGGTCGGGTAGGTGCCGGGCTTGGCGTCGATCCACTTCGCGAAGGTGGCGATGTCCGGCGCAGCCGCCGCCAGAGCCTTTCTCCGGAGGTCATTCTCGATAGCTGCCACGAGGACGAGGGGGTGCCCGTGTGTGAGAAGCTCATGCAGACGGCGGATGGCGTCGTCCGCCTCTCCCTTGCCCAAGGCATCAGTCAACTTCCAGAGGGGCTGATCCGGCCGGTTACGGAAGCGTTCCAGGATGATCTGGTCGGTTACCGGACCTTCGGAAACGCTCAGTTGGTCGAGAGCCTGGTCGATAGCGCCCAGATCGGACCCGAAGCGTCGGATGAGAGCTTGGATGGCGTCCGACCCGAGGCGTAGCCCGCGTCGGCGAGCGGCCCCGTGTACCCACTGGGCCACATCGCGGTCGGCCAGCTTTCGAACGGATATCACCTTGGCGTTCTTCTTCACGTGGGCAGTGAGCGGCGACGGGAGCTTTCCGCTCGTAATCAGTACGACGGGCCGGCTCGCACCAGCATCCTGAGCGAGGAGATCGGCCACGACGGCGGCCTCGTCGACCTGGAGTAGATGAGCATCCACCAGCATGACGCCCGTACGCCCGCCGAACAGGGACCCGGACTGCAGGGCAGGCACGATCGGTTCGACCTCGGGACGCAGCAGTCCCTCTCCCCCCACCGATTGGCCCCGGCCCGGTACGTCGATCCGGATGACGTCGGAGGATTCGATCCCGGCGCCGGCAAGCAACTCGCCGGCCCGGTCGAGCAGGGCCCGCCGGTCGCCAGGACCGGGATTGGAAGGACCCCTGAGATGGGTGAGGGTATTCACCGTTAGCCCCGATCATTCATGGTGAGGTTTGAAGGGGAGAAGGCAATGGCGCTTCGGGTGGCCTGACCTGGGGTTATAACCATTATCGGTGTGCTGGGAACATGATTAATCAGGGCTGGATCCCGGCTAGTGGTCTGCCTGCGAACCAAGCCGGCGTGTTCTGTCGGTCATCGGCGCCCCGTCGCTGCCGACGCCACACCACCATTCCACAGACAGGCCAACGGCGGTCGGTCACAGGTTCCAACCCCCGCCGACCTGGATGAAAGCGCCGGTTACGTAGCCGGCCTTCTCGCTGAGGAGGAAGGTGACCGCCTCCAGGACGTCGTCCGCGGTGCCGTGGCGTCCTGCCGGTATGCGGGTCCGATCCGGCAGGGGTTCGGAGTTCTCCAGCACCCCGGGCATGATGGCGTTGACGGTTACGCCGTAGCCGGCTTCCGCCCTGGCCATGGTCCGGGTGATCATCAGCACTCCCATCTTGCCGATGTGGTACGGAAGGGTTCGGGGCCGGGAGGTGATCCGATCGGCGCCCGCGTCGGAGATGTTGATGATCCTGCCCCGCTGCTCGCGCAAAAGGGGTAGCAGGGTCTTGGACACGTAGTAGGTGGCGGTGGCGGTCGACGCGATCTGGGACTCCCACTCAACGGGCGTCAGATCTTCATAGTCTTTGAGCAGGAAAAGGCCGGCGTTGTTGATCAACACGTCGAGCCCTCCGAGCTCCTGGCGGACGGTCCTCGCCATCCTCGCGACATCGTCCGGGTCGGTAACGTCCGCCCGGACGGCCAGCGCCCTTCCCGGCCCATTCCGGATCGCCTCGACCAGGCGCTCGGCCGCCTCATCGCTGGAGCGGTGGTTAATGACGACGGTGTGTCCTTGGCCGGCGAGCCGGATCGCCAGCGCCGCCCCCAGACCCCCCTCGCCCCCTTCGGACCATCTGCCGGCCCCGGTGATCAGGATCCGCTTGGACTGATTGATCATCGCCATCGGACCGGATCGTAGCGGTGGAGGCATGTTCGACCCGATCCGTACCGTCAAGGCCCGAAGCCGATCACCACGTCACCCTCCCGGTCGGTTCGCCGCACCTCCATACCAGCTTGCTCGAGCGCGGCCAGCAATTCCTCGGAAGGATGGCCGAATCGGTTGGGTCCGACGCTGACCACGGCCACGGAGGCATCCGTTGCTACCAACCACTCGGGATCGGAGGTCGCGGCGCCCTGGTGGGGAACTTTCAACACATCCACCCGGGGAGGTTCGAGCTCGGCCTGGGAGACACGTTCCATGTCACCGGACAGCAGGACCGTTTTACCACCGAGCGTGGCCCGGATGGCTATCGACTGGTCGTTGAGAGAGGCATACCTACGGGCCGGGCCCAGCACTTCAAGCCGGATGGAACCGATCTGATGAACGCCCAGGCTCGGGATCGTGACCCGCGTCACCTGCTCGGCAGCCTCTACCAGGCTCGAGTACGCCTCCGCCTGGCCGGGGAACGGCGCATACCACATCTGGCCGACCGGAAGAGCCCCGACAACATCCACCAGGCCGCCATAGTGGTCGTGATGGGCATGAGACACGACCAGCAGGTCAACGCCTCTCACGCCGAACCGGGACAACCCGGCGCGGACCTTGGCGCCGTCGCTTCCTCCGTCGACCAGCACGGTCTCACCAGCCTCGCCCAGGAGCAGCAGCGCGTCGCCCTGGCCCACATCAAGAGCCACGAAGGCGGGCCTGACCGGGGCACCCACGAACGTGTGCGGACCGGCGAAGACCGTCAGAAGGCACGCGAGCATGCTTCCGGCCAGCACCGCCACCGGGCGGAAGCGGCGAGAAATCGCCACCAACCCGCACCCGGCGAGCGGCAGTGCGGCCGTCCAGCCGATCTGCGGAAGGGTTGAAGACAGATCGGCAATCCCCAGCACCGCGCGAGCCACCAGTGCCCCTGCCTCCACCAACCCCTCCATGCCCACGACGGCCCCCGCTCCTCCCAACCCGGTTGCCGCCACCACGAGCGGCGCAGCCGCTACGTTGGCGACGGGAGACCATAGGGGAAGCTGCCCGATCGCGAGCAGGAGGATCGGGGCGACCGCCAGTTGTGCCCCGCAGGCAGCTCCCAGCGACGTGGCCAACCACCGGGGGCGAAGGCCGCGGAACCACCCGGTTCCGACCACGACTCCGGCCGTGGCAGCGACCGAGAGCTGGAATCCGAGGCTGTAGGCCAGCTCCGGAGAAACCAGGAGGAGCAGCCCCACCCCGACCCCGATCACCCTCCAGATGTCGGGGCGCAGGCCGAAAGGTCGGGCAAGCAGCACCAGCCCCGCCATGGTTGCGGCCCGCACCACCGACGGGTCCGGCCCGATGAGGAAAACGAAGAACACCAGGCCGGCCAGGCCCAGGACTGCTCGACGGACAGAACTCCAGCCCAGTGGACCCGCCACCAGGAACATGGCCCCCAGAAACAGCGCCACGTTGCTTCCCGACACGGCCACGAAGTGCGACAGACCGGCGCGGCGCATCGTCTCCTCCTCCCACGTGCGCATGTGTGAGACGTCCCCGATCAGGAATCCGGCCAGGAGCGCTCTCCCCCGGTCGGCATCCGGTCGGAGACGATCGAGGATGAGGGAACGAACCCGGGCGGCCTGTCCAGCCACCCATCCGACCCGGTCAGGAGCGGGACGAGCGCGGACCACCCGGCCCTGCCAGACCACGGGATCCCTGGCTCTGCTCCCGGCGCCCGGATCGGCGCCTCGGTACATCGTCGTCTCGACCCACCACCGGCTGTCCCGTGTCCACCCGGCTACGTCACCCCGGAGCCGTCCGGCCGGACCATCCCATGAGACCGGCCCTGCTGGTCCCTCGATGGCCCGGACTCGTACGAGCACCCGATCCTGGCCGGGGTGACCCGAAGCATCGGCCAGAGCCTCCACCAGTACGGTTACCTCGCCTGGGGGAAGCACGGTATTCACCATCTCCTCCTGGCGAGCGCCCAGGAACAGGCCGCCGAGCACCCCCATGGCCACCAGGCCCGCCACCAGGGCGACGCCCCATCTGCGCACGGCACCGGCCACACCCGCGGCCGCCAAGGCCAGGACCGCGAGCCACGGGACCCCCGTCCCGGCGACTATTCCGATCCAGATTGCGGCTGCGCCGGCCAGAAACCATCTGCCTCGTGGGTCGGGCAGGCGGTCTATCGACCCACCTCGACGTAGTCGCGCATTCCGGCCAGCCTGCCCTCGCCGATGCCCGGGACGTCAAGCAGATCCTCAGTCGTCATGAAGGGGCCATGGGCCTCCCGGTGAGCGACGATGCGCAGCGCCAGCACCTCCCCCACACCGGGGATACCCGTAAGTGCCACTTGATCCGCCCGGTTGAGATCGATCGGGTAGCTCGATCCAGCGCCGGACGAAGCCGAGACCACCGCGCCCGGCCTGTCGCCGGCCCACGGGATATCGAGATGCATGCCGTCCGTTACCGGCGCCGCCAGGTTGACCAGGCGGAGTTCCGAACCGGGCAGCGCGCCACCTACCCCCGCTACCGCGTCGGCGACCCGGCTTCCGTCCGGCAACACCACCAAGCCGGGCGTCGCAACCGCACCCGAGACGTGAACCGTCACCAGAGCCGGAGCGGTCCCGATCGCGGACACAGGTACCACCACTACCTCCGGGGAGGGTCGCGGCTCCGCGGGAGGGGCCTGGGGTCGGTTCCAGAGGGCAAACCCGATCATGACCGCCAGCGCGCCCCCCAGGACCAGCAGGGCGCCCCGCCGCGACACCGGAATGCCCGGCGCCCCGGCGGGCACGCCGCGGCCGGACGGCGGGTCGGACATGCACGGCCTCCTTCATCCACAACGCCGCTGTACTTGTACCGGCATGGAAGGTGATTGAGAAGCCCCCTGCCTTCAGGGGCGTGTGGGCGCGGAGGGTTGTAACCCGGGGACGGTTACCCTCCCTACGGTCTCATGACAGGGGCCCGTGCTCGAACTTGACGGCTTGACCAAGCGCTACGGCGAGGTGGTTGCCCTGGATGGCTGCGGGTTCTCCGTCATACCAGGCCGGATAGTCGGGTTCCTGGGACCCAACGGCGCCGGCAAGACCAGCGCCATGCGCGCCGTCTTCGGCCTGCTGCGCCTCGATGAGGGCACCGTGACCTGGATGGGTCGATCCGTCACCCACGACGCTCGCCGGCGGTTCGGATACATGCCGGAGATGCGCGGCCTGTACCCCCGCATGCCGGTGCGCCGCCAGGTGGTCTACTTCGGTCGCCTCCACGGACTCGGCAAGGCGGCCGCCGTCGCAGCCGCCGACCGGTGGATCGCCCGGATCGGGCTCGAGGAACGGGCAGACTCACGGGTGGACGACCTTTCTCACGGAAACCAGCAACGGGTGCAACTCGTAACCGCGCTGGTACACGACCCCGAACTCCTGGTACTGGATGAACCCTTCAGCGGCCTGGATCCGCTCGGCGTCGAGGAGATGTCCCGGATACTGCGAGAGCGGGCAGAACAAGGATCGGCGGTGCTCTTCTCGAGCCATCAGCTGGATCTCGTCGAGCACCTATGTGATGACGTTGCCATCATCAACCAGGGCCGGGTGGCGCTGTCGGGACCGGTCAGGACGCTGAAGGACCGAGCGACCCACCGGAGAGTCGAGGTGGATTTGGACTCGTCGCTCGCTCTCACCCCCACCATTCCCGGTGTCCGGCTGGTGGAGTCGCGAGGTACCCGTCACATTCTCAGGGTGCCCGCCGACGTCGGCATGGACGAGATAATGACCGCGCTTGCGGACGGCAGAAGGGTCCGGGAGTTCTCCTACGGCCCACCGAGCCTATCGGACCTTTTCAGGGAAGCGGTGGCATCGTGACCGCCTACAGGGCCGTCGGCCTCGTAATGCGGCGCGAACTCCTGGAGCGCGGCCTGAGCAAGTCCTATGCGCTGAGCTGGCTCTTTCTGGCCATCCTCGTCGGCGCGGGCATTGCCATCCCGGGGTTCTTCGGGGATGACGGATCCATCCGTACCTACCGGGTCGCCACCGTCGGCGTCGAGAGCGTGGGCTCGGGAGAGATGGCGAAGGAGATGGCGCCGGGAGAACCGGGCTCCTACCGGATCGAACTCACCCCATCCTCGGACAGCACCGGGGCCGCAGCGGCGGTGGTGGACGGAGAGGCGGATGCCGCCCTGGTCGGGGGGAACACGGTAGAGGTACTGGTGGGCAAGGACACGCCCAGGGAACTCGAGGCCGCGCTGAGACAAGCCGCCCTCTCCTACCAGGTGCAGCGCATGGTGGCTTCCGGCGAGGTGTCCGAGCGGGCAGTGGCGATCATCGGTGGCGAGGGGGTGACGATCGTGACCGCCGAACCGGATGCCGATGCTGATGCTGAAGCTCGGCAGTTCCTGATCGCTCAGGTGGCGCTGGTGCTGCTGTTCATGGCCGTCATGACCACCGGATCGTGGGTGCTGCTGGGTGTCACGGAGGAGAAGACCAACCGGGTGTCGGAAGTGTTGCTCTCCTCCCTACGTCCATGGCAGCTCCTGGCTGGCAAGATCATCGGGGTGGGACTGCTCGGCCTCTTGCAGTTCGGATCGATCGCCGCAAGCCTGATAGTCGCCGTCCGCCTGGTCCTCGATGTCACACTGCCCGAAGTCGATGCCGGCTTCCTGGCCATCTCGTTGATCTGGTTCGTGCTCGGCTACGTCGTCTACGCCACCGGCTATGCGGCGGTGGGGGCTATAGCCCACCGTCCTGAGGACGCCCAGAATGCTGCCTTCCCCTTGATGATCGTCACCGTGGCCGGCTACATGATCGGCATCATCTACGTCTCCGGCAACCCGGACACGGTTTGGTCGACCGTCCTTACGCTGATTCCGGTGACCGCCCCCTTCGTGCTCCCGGTTCGAGCCGTGTCCGACTCGGTGGCCCCGTGGGAGCAAGTGGCCGCGTTCGTGCTCATGGTCGGCTTCATCATCCTGCTGATCAGGGCGGCCGGACGCGTGTACGCAGGCGGGGTGTTCAACTACCGCACCCGGATCAAGGCTCGGCAGGCCTACCGCTCCGCCGAGTTCTGAGACCAACGCACCCGCCGGCCTGGGAACCCTCCTACACCACGATGTTGAGCAGCCTCGGCCTTCGGTCGATCACCCTCCGCACCTCGCTCTCACCGACATGGCGAGCCACGTTGTGGTGGCTGAGCGCCAGGTCCAGCGCAGCGCTCTCCGAGATGCCGACCGGCACCTCGATCCGGGCTCTGACCCGGCCGTTGACCTGGACCACCATCGTCACCGACTCATCGGCGGCGGCTTCCATGTCCGGTTCGGGCCAGGGTTGGAGGTGGATGCTGGTCCTGTTACCGAGACGGCTCCAGACCTCCTCGGTGACATGGGGAGCGATCGGCGCGAGCAACAGGACCAGGATCGAGAGGGTCTCCCGCCAGACCTCCGGGGTGACGTTGCGGGCAGCAAGGGCGTCGTTCATGGAGTTGCGGAGCTTCATCAACTCGGCCACGGCGGTGTTCCACGAGAACGACTCCAGATCCTGGCCCACCTTGATGATCGCCTGGTGGGCACGGCGGCGGAGCCCGGCGCAGGCGGAGTCGCCCACGCTCCCCGCCCGGTATTCGGCCTTGCCGAGGCGCCAGACATCCACGATGAAGCGCTGAGCACCTCTCATCCCCCGGCTATCCCAGGGGCCGCCCTTCTCCCATTCGAAGGCGAACATCATGTAGGTCCGGACCGTGTCGGCGCCGAACCGCTCCACCAGGTCGTCGGGATTGACCACGTTGCCGCGGGACTTCGACATGCGCTGGACGTCCAGCCGGTGGTGGAGTTGGGTGACGCTGTTGGGTCCCGGAATGGTCGGGATCTCGATCGTCGCGCCCTCGGCTATCTCCACGGTCACGGGATCGGGGCCATCCGGCGGCTGGACCACCAGCACGTGTTCGGTGCGGCTCACGATCTCACCCACCAGACGGTCTCCATCCGCGTACTCCAACTGAGCGTCGGGATCGGTCACCACCAGCACCGAGTCGGCCATCAGCCGGTCCTCCTCCTGCCGGCCGACCACCAGCACCCGGTCGCCCCGGCGCTCCTCCCCGAGCACCTGACCCTGGTTCCGGAGCATCACCATGGGCTCGTCGAACATGCCGTCGGGATCGCGACCGTGAGCCCTCATCGCGGCGGCCGTGTCTTCGAAGCACCCCATGTCTCGAAGAGCCTTGGTGAAGAACCGGGTGTACATGAGGTGCATCACGGCGTGCTCGGCGCCACCCGTGTAGGTGTCGACCGGTAGCCAGTAGGCCGCTTCTTCGGGATCGAAGGGAGCGAGGTCGTATCCCGGGCTCAGGTAGCGGAGCTGGTACCAGGACGAACACATGAAGGTGTCCATGGTGTCGGTCTCGCGGGTTGCCGGCCCCCCTTCCGAGTCCACCGCATTAAGGAACGGTTCATGGGAGACGAGGGGGCTCCGTCCCGTCGGCGTGAACTCCACGTCCTCGGGCAGCTCCACCGGAAGCGCGTCATCGGGCACCAGCTCGACGGCTCCGTCCTCGCAGTAGACGGCGGGAATCGGTGAACCCCAGTAGCGCTGCCGGCTTATCAGCCAGTCCCGCAGCCGGTACTGGATTGTCCCTTCGCCGTGTCCCTCGGCCTCGAGCCAATCGATCATGGCCACCTTTGCCTCGGCGATATAGAGGCCGTCCAGAAAGTCCGAGTTGATGGACGGGCCGTCCCCTTCGTAGGCGTCGCCCTCGAAGTGGTCGGGCGGCTGGACGGTGCGCACTATCGGCAACCCGTACTTGGCGGCAAACTCCCAGTCCCGGCTGTCCTCGCCCGGAACAGCCATGATCGCGCCGGTTCCGTAGCTCATCAGCACGTAGTCGGCTATCCAGACCGGAATATCTGTGCCGGTAACGGGATTGGTCGCGTAGCCACCGGTGAACACCCCGTGCTTGTCCCGGGTCAGGTCGGCTCGCTGGAGCTCTGAACGGCCGGAGGCGCCGGCGCGGTAGGCCTCAACTGCTTCCCTCTGGTCGGCGGTGGTCAGCACCTCGACCAGCGGATGCTCCGGAGCGAGCACCATGAACGTGGCGCCGTGGAGGGTGTCCGGGCGGGTGGTGAACACTTCGATCGGGTCGGCGCCCTCGACCGGGAACCGGACCCGGGCCCCCACCGAGCGTCCGATCCAGTTGGTCTGCATGGCCTTGATGGGGTCCGGCCAGTCGAGACCACTGAAGTTGAGGAGTTCCTCCGCGTAGTCGGTGATACGGAAGAACCACTGCTCCATCATCCGCTGGACCACCGGCTGGCCGGTCCGTTCGTCCTTCCCGTCGATCACCTGCTCGTTGGCGAGCACGGTCTGGAGGGTCGGGGACCAGTTGACCAGGGCCTTACCCCTGTATGCCAATCCGGCCTCATAGAGCCGGGAGAAGAACCACTCCGTCCAGCGGTAGTACTCCGGCGTGCAGGACACCGCCTCGCGGTCCCAGTCGAACATGGTTCCCATCGATCGGAGCTGGCGGCGCATCCGTTCGATGTTGGCGTAGGTCCACTTCCAGGGGTGGATGTTGGCCCGCGCCGCGGCGGTCTCCGCCGGGAGCCCGAACGCGTCGAACCCCATCGGGAAAAGGACGTTGTAGCCCTTCATCCGCATGTAGCGCGCCCGGGCGTCCGAGGGCGTCATGGCGTACCAATGCCCGATGTGGAGATCACCGCTCGGGTAGGGCAGCATGGTCAGCGCGTAGTGCTTGGGACGCTCCCAGTCGACCTCGGCGCGGTAGATACCGGTTCTTTCCCAGACTCCCTGCCAGCGCGCCTCGACCCGGCCGTGGTCGTATCTCTGGTTCCGTTTCGTCACGCCGGTGATTCTAGGAGGGTGCTGAGCAATCGACGTTGCAGGCTTCGCAAACGGCAGACCACCCGTTCTGAGAGTCACGAGATGGCATACGAACCCTTTGGTACGTATTGGTATGCGCCAATGCGCTAGGTCCGGCGCGTCTCCAGCAGCTCCGCCGCCTCCGTCGCGGCCCTGTGACCGCTCGGGAGCGCGCTGTTGACCGACGGGATGCCCATGTAGTCGCCCGCCAGAAACAGGTTGTTAATGCTCCCTGCGAGCTGCCCCGGAATCCTCGCCGGCGCGGCCGGCATCCCGGGTGTCCCATGCACAGCGCCTCTTCCCAGCGGTACACGCGGTAGAACAGCCCCTCGTTGTCGCCGGGAGGAGCGGAGCCGGGTGGCGCCTTCCGGCGAGCGGCCCCGAGCATCCCGCGCTCGATCTCATCGTCCGCCAGCGGGATCAACTCCTTGGCCCGGCCGCGCCCGATGAGTAGGTCCAGGATGCTCTTGCCAGGAGGTGCGCAGGCGGGCAGGAAGGCGGACCGGTCCAGCAGCAGCGGCGTGTCGTCGTCCTCCGGGTAGAGCGCCCCGTGCCAGCCCGAGGGAGAGGCGGGTGGTCCAGGCCTATCACCACTCGCCACGTCCACATTACGGGGCACACGTCGCACGCGGGTCCATGGTGCTGGTGGGCAGGTCACCTGACCACCAGGTTGCCCGCAGAGCCTCTCGAGCGGCATTCGCTGCGGATCTCATGGTCGGGGGGTGCGGGGTTGCGGGAGTTCGGTGGAGCTGACGGGATTTGAACCCGTGACCTCTTGCATGCCATGCAAGCGCTCTGCCAACTGAGCTACAGCCCCGTGGTCGGTCCCCTCGACCGGCGGAGGACCGCCCACCAGCTTACCAAGTTTCGCCGGCTCCCCTACGGCCCCGGTCAGTCCGGTGAGTCAGGCGTCCAGCCGAGCCGCGGCGCGTCGCCCCACAGCCGTTCCAGGGCGTAGAAGTCCCGCGCCCCGGTCTGGAAGATGTGGACCACCAGGTCGCCGTAGTCCGCCAGCACCCACTCACCCGTGTCCAGGCCTTCGGTGCGCAGCGGTTTGCGGCCGCGCCGACCGAGCCGCAGGCCGACCTCCTCGATCATGGTGCGGACCTGACGCTTCGAAGTGCCGGAGCCGATCACGAAGATGTCCACGATTCCCAGCAGATCCCCCATGTCGAGGATCACCACGTCGCTTCCCTGCTTGGCATCGATGGCTTGAGCCGCGATGGCGGCAAGTTCCACCGCGGTGAGCTCTATGCCTGTCGCTAGCTGGTCCTCGATGGCCGGCCTTCCCGGATTAGCGTCACCTCCTCGGCTCATCCCGGATCATAGCCGGGGAGGGGACTTCGGTGTTTCAGCGGTAGAGGCCGCTGGTTGCGATATAGCGCCACACGCCCTCCGGCACCAGGAAGCGCAGGCTCCGACCTGCCCCGGCCCGCCGGCGCAGGTCCGTGCCCGAGATGTCGAGGAACGGGACATCCAGCCACGTCAAGCGGGTGATCACGGCCTCCTCCACCGTGTCCGGATCGGCGCCGGGACGGGGCGCCACCGCGATGCTGACCATTTCCTGAAGTTCGGTGCTCCGGTGCCATGAGTCGATCCGGGAGGCGGCGTCCGCCCCCAGGATCAGGGTCACATCGTGATCGGCCAGGCTCGACACGGTATCGAAGGTGTAGGTCGGGCCGCGGCGCACCACCTCGCGGTCGTCGGCCGCCATGTAGGGAATCCCCTCCACCGCCGCAACGGTCATGGCCCACCGGTGCTCGGCCGGTGTGACCGCCGATCCCTCCTTCTGCCAGGGCGACCCGGCCGGGACCAGCCAGACCGCATCCAGGCGCAATTGCCGGAAGGACGCCTCGGCCACCGCCAGGTGAGCGATGTGCGGAGGATCGAAGGTGCCGCCTAGGAGGCCGATGCGCATCCCGTGAGGCTACCCAATTCCGCATGCTCGGCGACCTTTTGAGCAAGGCGCCGGACCGGGTCACCGGACCTCCACGAGGCGGAGTCCGGCGGACGGCGCCCTGGCCAGGCAGCCCATTACCTGCAGGGGATCGATGTACTGGCCATCGATCCGGACCGACAGATGGACGTCCCCGTGGCCGGTGTCGCCTCCGACGGTACCGACCACCGTTCCGCGTTCTACCTCCTCGCCGCTCAGCACGGTGAGGTGTTCCAGGTAGGAGTAGCTGGTCCATAACCCTCCCCCATGGTCGATTGTGACCACCGGGTTATGCACCACCCGGCCGGAGAAGATGACGGTTCCTCCGGCTGCCGCCTGAACCAGGCCGTCGTGGTCTCCCTCGTAGTCAACCCCCCAGTGGCCCTCGTAACCCGGTCCGGGATCGAAGTCCGTGGTGACGATCCCGTCGACGGGCGGGCTCAGACCCACACACGACCGACCCTCCGCAGGGGCACTCCGGGCGACCGCTGCCGGAATGAGTAGCGACGCGGCGGCGATCAACACCATGGACGGGCGAACAGCAATCACAGTAGGACTTCCTGCCCCCCGTCGCTCTCCGGCCTGCGCACCTGGTGGGCTGCCCGAGCCTGCGCGCACGGTCGAGCGTCCCCACCAGATCGGAACGTACCCCGATGCGGAGCCCCTTACAAGACCTTCACGCGACCGGGCCGGGCGATCCGGTCGGTTGCATCCGGGGGAGGGCGCCGGGAAACGAATCGGAAGGGGTACCCACCGTGGCAAACTACTCGGGATGAGGATTGCCGGATACCTCGCGAGCCCTTTGGGTGGAATGTCTCAACAGCCTCCTACAATGGGGCGCCGACCGATGGGAAGAGTGCGGCTGTAGATGCGCATCGTGGTGGTGGGTGCCGGAGCGGTAGGGGGCTACATCGCCGAACGCCTATCCCTAGAGGGCCAGGACGTGGTCGTGATCGACATCGACTCTCGCCGGGCCGCCGAGATCAGGGACCGGCTGGACGCTCTGGTCATCACCGGTAACGGCGCCAGCGCCGCCACACTCGAACAAGCCGGAGTCGGTCAGGCCGAGTTACTCCTCGCGGTTACCGCCAGCGACGGCGCCAACATCCTCGCCTGCCACACCGCCAAGAAGATGGGCGTGCAACGCACCATCGCCCGGGTACAGGACCCGGATCTCAGGGACGGCCTCGACGGCATCGCTGTCGATGTGGTCATCGATCCGGTCGAGACGGCGGCCGAGGAAATCGCCGCGCTGGTCGTCGAGTCCGGGCTAACCGAGCTCATCGAGTTCGGTGAAGGGCAGTTGGCACTAGTAGGAGGTACCGTCACCGCCGGCTCGCCGCTCGTCGGAGTACCGCTGAAGGATGTTCCCCGCAGCGAGAGCTTCAACTGGCTGGCCATCGCCGCGGTCCGCAACGGCATCACCATCGTGGCCCATGGTGACACGACGGTGCTGGAAGGTGACCACCTGCTGCTGATGGTCAAGAGCAAGAACGTCGATCGGGCCAGGTCGATGATCGGCATCCATGACCGTGACATCCGGCGAGTATTGATCATCGGAACAACCCGGGTGGCCCGGCTCACCACCGACCTGATGGTCAAAGCTGGCATGGAGGTCGTGGTGATCGATCCCGACGAAGCCCGATGCGGCGCAGTGGCCGAGGAGATCCCATCCGCGCTCGTCATCGCCGCCGATCCCACCGACCCCATCGTGTTTGGAGAGCTCGACACCAACCTTCACGACTCCGTGGTCGCCCTCACCGGGGTCGATTCCATGAACCTGATCCCCTGCCTGGTCGCCAAGGCTATGGGTGCTGCCACCACCATCAGCCGGGTGACGCGCATGAGCTACGTAGGTCTGCTGGCAGGTATCGGCGTCGACACCACGGTGTCCACCCGGCTGACTGCCGCCGCCTCGATTCTCCGGTTCGTGCGGCGGGGCACCGTCTATTCAGTAGCGACTTTCTCCGACACAGACGCCGAGGTGCTCGAGTTGGAAGCAGTTCCTGGAGCCGAGGCAGTGGGAAACTCGCTCCTCGAACTGACCCTGCCCCGTGGAATGGTGATCGGAGGGATGGTGCGCGGCGACATCGCCTTCGTCCCCTCCGGCGCCACCACCATCGAGGAGCACGATCACCTGATCATCTTCGCCGTACCCGACGCCATGGCAGCCGTCGAGTCGATGTTCTCGGCGTGAGCCGCGCCGGCGGCCCTTCACCAGGCCACAACCATCGGTGGACATGACCTCATCTGGACGATCGTTCGGGTTTAGCCGCCCTGGACCCATCTTCCGGCGCCTGTCCTACGTAATCGGAGCGGTGGTAGTCGCGGCCGGAGTGGCCATGCTTCCGGCTGCTGTCACCTCACTCATCTACCGGGAACAGGAAGTTGCCGGCTGGATCACCCTGTCCGCGCTGCTCACCATCCTGGCCGGGCTATTCGGATGGCGGGTTATGGGTCGCCCCGGGACGCTTACCACCAAGGTGGGCTTCGCCTCGGTGGGTTTGGCCTGGTTCGCCATGGCTTGCTTCGGGGTGCTCCCGTACTTGCTGACCGGCGCCATCGACAACCTGACCAACGCCTTCTTCGAGACCGCTTCCGGGTTCACCACTACGGGCGCCTCCGTGGTACCCGATCCGGCTGCGCTGCCACGCGGCATACTCATGTGGAGATCCACCACCCAGTGGTTGGGCGGGATGGGGGTAATCGTTCTCTCGCTGGCCATCCTTCCCCTGCTCGGCACCGGCGGCGTCCAGCTGGCTCGGGCCGAGTCACCCGGGCCCGAACCCGATCGCCTCACGCCTCGCTTCCGTGAGACCGCCAAACGGCTCTGGTATGTCTATGCCCTGTTAACCCTGGTGGAGGTCCTGGCACTGTGGGCGGGGGACATGACCCTCTTCCAGGCCATCAATCACGCCTTCACCACCATGGCCACCGGCGGTTTCAGCACCGAAGCCACCTCCATTGACGGCTTCAGCCCGTACGCGCAGTGGGTGGTGATCGTCTTCATGTTCATTGCCGGAACCTCGTTCGCGCTCCACTTCCGAGCCTTGCGGGATCCCGGTCGGTATCTCAAGAACACCGAGTTCCGGCTATTTGCGGGCATCCTGGCGGTCGCCACCCTGGTCATGGCGTTGAGCCTGTGGGGGCAGGAACCGGCATCCGACGTCATTCGCGACTCTGTTTTCACGGCCCTGGCCCTGGTCACCGGCACCGGATACGCCACCGCCGACTTCGGCGCATGGATCCCGGCCCTGCAGCTGTTCGTGGTCGGCCTGATGTTCGTCGGCGGCATGGCGGGATCGACCGCCGGCGGTATAAAGATCTACCGCATCGGCGTGTTGGTCAAAGCGGCCGCGGCCGACCTGAGACGCCTCATCCACCCTCGAGGGATATTCCTGATCAGGTTCGGCTCGAAGCGGGTGAACGAGCCCGTCGTGGAGAGTGTCCAGTCGTTCTTCCTCTTCTTCATGTTCCTGTTCATGACCGGTACATTCCTGCTGGGCTTCCTCGGCGCCGTGTTCGGACCTGAACTCGGTCTCGTGGAGGCGGCATCGGCCACCGCCAGCGCGCTCGCGAACATCGGTCCGGCGCTGGGCGAGATGGGGCCGACCGGTAACTACTCCGCCCTGACGTGGCCGGGCAAGTGGTTGCTCTCGCTGTTGATGATCGCCGGCCGCCTTGAACTCTTCCCGGTGCTCCTGCTGTTCACCCGATCGCTCTGGCGCCGGTGAGCCGGCCGTCCGCGGCGGGACCGGGGACTCAACCGTCCAGCAGGACCACCAAGCGATCGCGATGGATCACCTCGGAGGGGACTCCGGTGTCCGTGGTGCGCTTACCCATCCGATCCCGGATCTGATCCGAATCGGATGTCACCAGCCCCTTCCCCACCAGGACACCGGTAGGGCTCCGGACGTCAACCGACGCGCCCGCCGGGAACTCGCCGTCCACCCCGGTGACACCCACCGGCAATAGCGAGCCGCCCCGGCGCGCCAGCGCCCGCACGGCACCGTCATCGATCCGGAGAGTGCCGCCGGGTTGCTGCCCGAACGCCAACCACAGCTTCCATGCCGACAGCTTGGTGTCACCGGGCACCACGTAGGTGCCGGCCTCCCCGCCCTGGATGATGGCGTCTATGACACCCGGACGATCTGACCTGGCGATCACCGTGGGGATACCTGACCAGGCCGCCATCCGTACCGCCGCCACCTTGGTCCTCACCCCTCCCGATCCAACCGGCCCAGGGGCTCCCGTGGCCACCCGGTCCAGGATGGGATCCCGGTGCCGTATGGTCAGGATCGGCTCACCCTCTCCCGAGCGGGGATCGGCCGAGTAGAGACCGTCCGTGTCGGTCAGGAGCACCAGCATCCCCGCACTCACCAGGTGCGACACGATGGCGGCGAGCCGGTCGTTGTCGCCCATCTTCCAGCCGTGGATGGCCACCGTATCGTTCTCGTTGACGATCGGGACTATGCCCCGCTCCAGCATACGGGTAAGGGTTCCCCGAGCGTGGAGATACTGGGCTCTCATCTGGAGCACGTCCACGGTCAGCAACACCTGGCCAACCGTCCGGCCAATGGTCGGGAACACCCGGCTGTAGTGCGACATCAGCAACGTCTGGCCGACCGCGGCCGCCACCTGCAGACCCGTGATGTCGGAAGGACGCCCGCCTACGGCCGGCGATCCGGCCGCTATCGCACCCGAAGAGACCAGAACAGCCGGGTGGCCGGCTTCCCAGAAGGCGTTCACCTGCCACATCACCCGTTCGATGGCCCGTTCGTCCACCGCGCCGTCCGCACGGGTGAGGCTCGACGAGCCGACCTTGAGGACTACCGGGCTCCCCGGCGGCGGGGGCTCGCGACGCCCGCCCACGCCCTCATCCAACGTCGGGCTCCGAATACTCGAAGACAAGGTCGCCGATCCGGACCTCGTCACCCTCCCGGGCGCCTGCGCGGCGCAGGGAGTCATCCACCCCGAGGCGGGAGAGCCTACGGGAAGCGAGCAGGGCGGCGTCGGACTGGGTCAGGTCGTTGAGAGCTACCGCCCGTTCGGCGGCGCGGCCGTTCACCACCCAGACACCATCCACGCGGTCCACCTCGAAGGTGGGGCCGAGCGGCCGGTGCAGGACATAGCCCTTACCCTGCTCGGTCGTCCTCTCGGCCCGGTCAACGGCGTCGGCGATCCGATGGACGAGATCGTCCAGTCCCTGCCCGGCCACGGAGCTGATCTCGATCAGGTCCGGGGCTACCTCGAGGAGGGCAGTCGTCACCGGGCTCTCGACGGAGAGGTCACGTTTGGTGACGGCCACCACCCGCGGACGGTCGGCCAGATCCGGGTCGTGGTGGCGAAGCTCACGCTCGAGTACCTCGTACTGGCGTTCCGGGGAAAGCTCTTGCAACGGTGACGGGTCGAGAAGGAACACCAGCACCCGGGCCCGCTCGCAATGACGGAGAAACTCGTGTCCGAGTCCCCTGCCCTCGGCAGCCCCCTCCACCAGGCCGGGCACATCGGCCATGACGAAGGACCGGTCGTCGATCATCACCACTCCAAGGTTGGGGACCAGCGTGGTGAAGGGATAGTCGGCGATCTTAGGCCGAGCCGCCGATACCCGCGAGATCAGGGTCGACTTGCCGGCGTTGGGAAAGCCGATCAACGCCGCATCAGCAACCAGCTTCATCTCCAGAGTGAACCAGGCCTCCGTGCCGTACTCGCCCTGCTCGCAGAAGGAAGGCGCCCGGTGGGCGACCGAGACCAGCGCCGCGTTGCCGCGGCCTCCCCGGCCGCCTTCCAGGACCGTGACCTGCTGGCCCGCCGAAACCAGGTCGGCAACCAGCCGTTCCTCGTCATCGATCACCATGGTGCCGGCAGGCACCGGCACCATCAGGTCATCGCCCTGGCGCCCATGACGAAGGTCGGATGCCCCATGGCTCCCGCTACTTGCTGCGCGATGGGGGCGCCTGCGGAAGTCCACCAGAGTGGACATCCCCTCATCCACGGCGACGACCACGCTTCCGCCCCGCCCGCCCGATCCGCCGGCCGGTTTTCCCCGGGGACGGCGACCGACCCGGCGGAACGACACCGCGCCGGCCCCGCCGTTACCGGATCGAAGATGGACGCGGACCTGGTCGATGAACACGATCCACCGTCCGGCGGTCAGGGATGTACCGTACGGGCGTCCTGACGATCAGTGAGAGTCGGTCAGGATGCTCACCCGGCGGCGACCCCCCTGACGGTGGTATTTCACCGTGCCAGGAGCGATCGCGAAGAGCGTGTCGTCTCCGCCGCGACGTACATTGACTCCCGGATGGATGCGGGTGCCCCTCTGGCGAACCAGGATCGTCCCTGCCTTGATCTCCTGACCATCGAAAACCTTCGGGCCGAGCCGCTTGGCGTGCGAATCACGGCCGTTCTTGGTGGACCCTCCACCTTTGGTCTTGGACATACAGGCCTCCTCTGGCGCCGATTTCTCATGGATCGGGTTTCGTACGGTGAATAGAGCAGGAGTCAGGGCTCCTGACCTGCGATTATAGCTTGTAAGCTCTGTCGAGGCTCAGGCGTGACCCTCACGCGCCGACGAAAGGCGGCCGCTCCACGATGATGCGGTCGAAGCGGCCTGGTTTACGTAGGTATGTCGGGAAGAATCGAGTTAACCGATGGCGCCCACATGGGTTATCTCGAGGCGGGTGTGGCGCTGGCGATGGCCCTTCCGGCGCCGGTAGCCCGACTTGTTCTTGTACTTGAACACCTCGACCTTCTTACCCTTGACGTCACCGAGCACCCGGGCCTTGACTTGCATCCCTGCGAGTTCCTCCCGGCTGGTGATCACGCTGCCTTCATCGCTGACTACCAGCAACGGTGTGAAGGTCACCTCATCCCCAGCATCCTTCAGCAACTCCACGTCGATGACGTAGCCCTTGGACACCCTGGTCTGCTTGCCACCCGAGCGAATGATCGCGTACATGTCGGAAATACAACCTTTCGACCGTAACCCAGCCGGGTGCGCTCCACCGCCCGACCCACGGTTCACATCGCCACCTTGTCGCCCACCGGATTGATCGGAACCCCCGAGGTAGCCGCTTTCTCGTGGAGCACGAGACCGCGCCCGTCACAGGTTGGACAAGGCTCGGAGAAGGATTCTATCAGACCGCTGGACACGTTCTTGCGCGTCATCTCGACGAGACCGAGACTCGAGACAGAGTGCACCTGGGTGGTGGTCTTGTCGGAGACGAGCGCCGCCCGGAGCCGCTCCAGAACCGCCTCACGGTTCTTCTTGATCTCCATGTCGATGAAATCGATAACGATGATCCCACCGATGTCTCGCAGGCGAAGCTGGCGCCCGATCTCCTCGGCGGCCTCAAGGTTGTTGTGAAGGACAGTGTCCTCGAGGTTCGCCTTCCCCACGAACTTACCGGTGTTCACGTCCACTACCGTCAGCGCCTCGGTCCGGTCGATCACCAGGTGTCCCCCTGAAGGCAGCCATACCTTGCGGTCCAGCGCCCGGCGTAGCTGGTCGTCCACCCGGAAGCGGGCAAACAGGTTCTGATGCCGGTCTTGGCTGAGATGCACCCGGTCGACCAGATCCGGGGAGACCTCCTTCAGGTACTTAAGAACCGCCTCGTGAGCCCGTCGATCATCTATCAGCAGGCGCCGGAAGTCCCGCGTGAGGTGCTCACGGATTACCCGGATCAGGAGGCTGGGCTCCTCGTGGATGAGCCGAGGCGCGGACCCGCCCTTAGCGGCGCCCTCGATCTCCGCCCACTTGGCCTTGAGACGGGCAATGTCAGCCACGATCTCCCGCCTCGAAGAACCGGCCGCCGCCGTACGCACGATGAGGCCGTAGCCGGGTGGGCGCTCCGCCTGGAGTAGCAGTCGCAGCCGGTTGCGCTCCGCCTCGGGCAGGCGACGGGATATACCCAGCATCGAGTTCTTGGGAGACAGCACCAGGTGCCGGCCGGGCAGGGTCATCTGGCTGGTGAGCCGCGGTCCCTTGCTGCCCATCGGGTCCTTGTCAACCTGGACCATGAGGTGGTCACCCTGCTTGAGCTGGCGCTCGATGCGCGGTCCCCGGCCGTGGGTACGCCGGGTCGAATTGAGATCTCCCGCGTATATGACGCCGTTCTTCTCCGTACCGATGTCCACGAAAGCGGCCTCCAAGCCCGGGAGCACGCTGCGGACGACACCGTCGTAGATGTTGCCGACCAGCGACTCCTGATCGGACCGGTGCACGTAGTGCTCCACCAGCAGAGACCCCTCCAGCACCACGATCTGAGTCTGGTGGGGCAGCACCCGGACCAGCATCTGGCGGCGTCCGGCCGCCGGAAGCGGAACCGTCCCCTCCGCGTGGGGGTGCGTACGACCCCGATGACGGCTCCCGGGCCGGGCCGACCCGTGCTTGGGCTGCCTCTTCTTCCGTTTGGAGGCGGCCTTGGTGGCCGCATGCTTCGGCTTTTTCGGCAGCTCTCGTACGCGCCGGACCTTGACGGTCTTACCGCTGATTTTTCTGGTTGTTCGTTCTTCGGTCGACTCGTCGCCGACTCCGCGGCGAACTATTTCGGCTGTCTTGCGCCGAAAGAAAGGCATTACTGATGTCTCCTTGATCTGAGATGACGCACGCGACTGCAAGGGCAGGGAGCAAGATCGATCGGACTACGGCGCAACCAGTACGGGCAGAGACTCTGGTCTGCTGCTCTGTCACGGTCTCCGGTCCCTTCTCCTGCGGGTGCGGCTACTGCTTCGACGTATGCCGGTGGGCCTTGGCCTGCGGGGGTTCGCCCCGCCGACCGGCAGCCGACACGGGAGGCAACGATTCCGATGGCGGCCACGCCTCGTTCGTTCCGTGACTTGCCGAACCAGTCGAGGGCGAGCGACTTTGGCGCTCGCGCCGGATACACCTGATCGAAGGTTCACAAGTTCCCATGCCATTGCGACTTTCCCGCAAATCGTCCCGGAGCGGATGACTCCCACGAGGAACGGCCCTCCGAGACGGGCTTGGTAGGGGGCGACTGGACGTCAGGCTTGGTCGAACCGCCACCCACCGCATGTGATCTTAACAGCCGAATCAGAGATCGCGCGCCTCGGGCCGGTCGCTGACCGGTGACCTCGATCGCCAGACCGAGTTCACTATCCCCATCCCGCCCGCCATGGCGATCATGGCTGAACCACCGGCGCTCATGAAGGGCAGGGGAAGTCCGGTCACCGGTACCAGGCCCACGGTCATGCCGATGTTGACGAATACATGGAAGGACAGGAGCGCAGCCATACCCACCGAGATCATGGACCCGAACCCGTTGGGCGCTCCCGCCGCCACGATCAGCACCCGCCATATCAGGATGGCGTAGGCGAGGATTACCGCTGAGCCGCCGATAAACCCGAACTGCTCCCCCACCGCCGTGAAGATGAAGTCCGTGGTCTGGGAGGGGATGAAGCTGAGACGAGTCTGCGTGCCCTGGAGCAATCCCCTTCCGACCAGCTGGCCGGAGCCGATAGCGATCTGGCTCTGGTAGAGATTCCAGTTGACCCCCTGCAAGTCGGAGGTCTGATCGAGGAACCCGGCGAGCCGGGCTGTCTGGTAGGACTTGAGGATATCGAGTTGGAACACCGCTATCGCACCCACGATCCCGGAAGCTCCCAGGACCAGGACCTGGCGAAGGCTGGAGCCGGCTACGAAGAGCATGCCTACTGTGATGAAACCCACCACCAACATGGTGCCGAGGTCGGGCTGCAGGAAGATGAGGAAGCTGGGCGCGGCCGCCATCAGGAGGGCCGTCCCAAGGGTCTTCCACGACATGCGCCGGCTGGCCTCCCTGGTCAGCAGGCTCGCCAGGGCGACTATCAGGGCCACCTTGGCGAACTCCGACGGTTGGAACTGGAAGGTGCCCACGGGGATCCAGCGGGTGGCGCCCTTCTGCGGAGCGGCGAACAGGACGCCGATCAGGGCTACCATCGTGACGCCGTAGATGAGACGCGGAAAGCGCCGGTACCAGCGATAGTCGATCATCGAGGCCGCCACATAGGTGACCAGCGCCACGCCTGCAAAGATCATCTGCCTCCGCATGGCCGACGTGGGATCTCCCGTTTCCTCCTCCAGCCGGACGAACGTCGATGAGTAGACCATCACGCTGCCCAGGGCCATGAGGGCTGCCATCAATACGAACACGATTAGGTCGGGGGTAGGCCTGGGCCGGTCCTCGAATATCCCGCCTACACCCTCCAATGTACGGTCCAGCACCGCCATGCGCTACCGCTCCGTGTCCTCACCCGCGACCAACGGCGTGACCTCGGTGCCGAGTAGGTACTGGAAGATGGCCCGTGCCGCCGGCGCTGCCACCGCGCCTCCCGAACCGCCCTCGTCCACCATCACCGCGACAACCCACCTCGGAGCATCGATCGGCGCCACACCGACGAACCACGCCGTCGAGTCGTGGAATACTCCTTCCTGGTCGGTGAACGACTGGGCGGTGCCGGTCTTGCCTCCCACCAACTCGACCAGCCCGCCCAGATCCTCGAATGCTCGCCGAGCCGTACCTGAACGGACCACGGAGGTCAGATCCGTTCTCAGGGACGCCACGGTTTCCGGACTGATGTCCACCGACCTGAGCACGCGGGGCTCAAGGGTTCGTAACCGCTCCCCGTCGGCTGTCTCTATTGCCTCCGCCACCCGGGGTTGGTAGACAGTTCCCCCGTTGAGTATCGAGGCGTAGGCGACCGCCATCTGGAGCGGCGTGGTTACGATCGGTCCTTGGCCGACCACGAGGTTCATGAGGTCGCCACCGAGCCAGCCCTCCGCCCGGACCCGCCACGGCTGCCGTTCCTGCCATTCCTCGAAGAGCTGGCGATCACCCAGTATTCCGTCGTGCTCGAACGGAAGGTCGACCTGGGTGGGGCGACCCACACCGACCGCCCGCGCCCATTCCTGCACCATCCCCTCCCGGTCGGTCCGTGCGTACGCTCTCCAGATGGACAGCGCCACCTCCCAGAAGTAGATGTTGCAGGATCGCCGGAGGGCATCATGGAGGTTCTGCCGCCCATCCGACTCCGGATAGGTCCAGTTCCTCCACAGCAGCTGCGAGTCGTCCTCGAACCGGTGCGCCAGCTGCGGTGAGCATTCGATGGTCTCCTCCGGTGTAGACACCCCTTCCGGGAAGATGTTCTCTTCTACGGCCGTTACGTAGGTGATCACCTTGAACGTGGATGCGGGCGGCTTCACACCCTGGATAGCCAGGTTGTTGAAAGCCTGACGCTCTGACAGTTCCTCGAAAGAGTCGACATCGATGCCGCCAACGAACACCTGCGGCTCGAAAGTCGGGTAGGAGGCCATGGCCAGGATGGCGCCCGTGTTCACCTCCATCACCACGGCAGTGGCTCGCTCGGTCGGTGGTGGAGTCCGGTCCGGATCAATCTCGTCCTGGGTTTCCTTCAGCGCGTTGGACAGGTCTATGGCCTCGACCAGAATCCTCTCTACCTCCGCCTGGACCTCGACGTCGAGGGTCAGCCGGACCGTGGCGCCGGGGACCGGATCCACGGTCCCGATCTCCTCCAGGATGGCGCCTTCGGGGTTGATCCGGTACACATGTTTCCCAGGCGTCCCTTGCAGGAACTCGTCGTACTCCCGCTCCGCCCCGAGCTTTCCGATCGGCGTGTTGGTATCGGATGTGGGTAGTCGCTCGAGATCGCCCGGGGACGGCAACCCCATGTGACCCAGCACGTGACCCATCAACGACCCTTGCGTGTACCCACGAACGGGCAGGGCTCGCACCGTGACACCCGGCAGGGTGGCTCGCTGCTCCATTATCAAGTAGGCCGTGTCGGCATCGATCTCGAACTCCGTCAGGGCGGCGACCTCTCCCGATCTGGTTCGCTCTACGGCCTCGCGCACTTCGACCGGCGACAGGCCAAGGATGGCCGCCAGCCGCTGCAGTACGTCGTCCTCCACCTCGATCGGGAGGAGAGATCGATCGATCTCGATGACGAGACCGGGTACGGAAGTGGCCAGCACGATGCCGTTCCGATCAACTATGTCACCCCGCGGCGACGCGATCGCCTGGCTGCTGACGATGTTCTGGTCGGCTTCCTCAAGCCACTCCGAGCCGGCCGCGAGCTGCACGAACCACAACCGGAAGAACAGGATCGACAACGCGCCCGTGAACAGCAGGGCCAGGACACCCACACGCCAGCTGTTCGTGGCCTGTTCCGTACGGTCGAGCCGCTTCCTGTCGCTCACAACCGGCTCCGGCTCCAGGTGTGGCGCGGACCGGCCACCGACGAGAACAGCCAGTCGGCCAGCGGGAGAAGGCCTAGCGCGAGCACCATGTTGTACATCGGCACCAGCAGCAACGTCCTGATGATGTCGGGATTGCCTAGCGTGCCCTCACCGAACAGGGTCCCGATCAGGGCGTTGGTCACCAGCATGACCAACGTGATCCCTCCCACAGTCATCACACCGACCGGGAGCCCGTAGTTGAACCGATCGCGACTCCGCACCGTGACATAGGCGCCGACTGTGAACGCCAGCCCACTCAGACCCAGCGGCGCCGATCCGAGCATGTCGAGCAGCAGCCCGCCCAGGAAGCCCAGTAACACGGCCACTTCGGGCTTGAGCCAGATCGCACCGACCACCACCATCAACAGGACTACATCGGGGCTTGCGCCAAAGGGCCTAATGCTGTGGAACACGCTGGTCTGAACGAGAGCCGCCACCATGACCAGCACCAGGGAGAGCACGAACCGCAGGCTCGCCATTTACGTTCCCGCATCCGTCTCGCCACCCCGGTCGGCGGAGCCGGCCCCCACCTCCGATAGCCCGGGGAACTCACCATCTCCGGGTTGTGGCGAGGGAGCGGACGGCCAGGGGATTACCGCCACGTATTCCAGGCGTTCGAGATCCCCCATGGGCTCCACCCGTACACTGATGATCCCGAACTGTGGAACCGCTGCCTCTGCCACGATGCCGACATCCAGGTCCTTCGGGTAGGCGTTGGAGTCTCCGTAAGGCCCGTAGGTCACCAGCAACTCGCCTCCCTCCACGGGATCCGACGCTTCCAGAATGGAGAGCCCCAACGCTCCGGCGCCCTGTCCCGTTACCACCCCGCGCTGTCCATCGGGTAAGCGCACCGTGACCGCCGGTGCCCGGCGCGACGTGATCGGAATGACGTTCGCCCCCGCCTCGCTCGCTTCGGATACCAGACCTATCAGCGCCCCCTGGCCGTCCACTACCGGTTGGCCGGGATGAACCCCGTCGCCGGTACCGCGATTGATGGTCAGGGTCGGGTCGAGGGTTCCTCCCCGAGCCGTGACCTCGGCCGAGACCGCTAGCTGGTACAGATCCTCGCCAAGCCGCAGCGCCAGCAGCGTCTCCAACTCGGATACCTGGGCCTCCAGGTGACCGACCTGAGCCGCTTCCCGTTCCAGGGACTCGATCCGGTTCCGGAGCCGCTGGTTTTCCTCGCGGAGCCCGGCCAGGTTGGACAGGCCGTCGGAAAAGCTCACTACGGGAGTCACCACCGCGTTCACAGCCGCCTGGAAAGGCGCTACCACCACCTGTGCGGTGTTGCGAAGGTCGGCCCCGAGACCACCTCGCGACGCACGGATGTCGAGAGTCATGAGGGTGAGTGAGATTACGAGGAGGCCAATGGCGACGTAGGCGGACCGATCAGTCGGAGCACCCCTCCTCCCCGTGCCTCGGGCGCGCCGCAGCGCCCGTCTACCGGCATTCGAGAGTCTTGGCGGAGCGGAAATCTCCCTGGCCCTTCATTAACCGTGATTATTCATGTGCCCAGGACACCGATGTGCATCCGGCCACTTCAACCTCATCATCGCGGAGCGGCTGCCCCTCACCTGGGCGGTGAGTGCCACGCCCGGATGAAGAGGGCTGTCAAATGAATATAACCCCAGGTCAGGCAACCCGAAGCGCCCGCTCCGTCACCCTTTCAAGCCCCAACCATGAATGATCGGGGTTCATCATCCGGCCGATCCGGCTCTCAGACTTGGAACCACTCAGAACCGGCCGGATGACTCTAGGACTCCCTGCAAGACTTCGAACTGTTCCAGGCACCGGCCGGATCCGACCACCACCGACTGGAGGGGCCGCTCCGCTACCTCAACTCGCAAGCCGGTCTCGAACGCCAACCGGTGATGCAGAACCTTGAGCAAGGAGCCCCCGCCCGTGATCACGATTCCCACGTTCATCAGGTCGGCGGCCAACTCGGGCGGGGTGTTGTCGAGGGTGTACCGGACTGCATCGATCATCATCGATAGTGGCTCCTGGATAGCTGCCCTGACTTCGGAAGCGGTGAGCAGGATGGTCTTGGGCAGGCCGGCCACCAGATCCCGACCCTTCACCTCGGCGCTCGGCTCGTTCTGATACGGATATGCCGATCCGATCGCCATCTTGATCTGCTCCGCTGTCCGCAGGCCTAGCAGGAGGTTGTGCTCCTTCTTAACCCATTCGACGATCCGCTCATCCATATCGTCCCCACCCACGCGGACGCTCTTCGACACCACGATGCCACCCATCGCGATGACCGCCACCTCGGTGGTACCGCCCCCGATATCCACCACCATCGACCCGGTGGGTTCGTTGACGGGCAATCCGCAGCCGATGGCCGCCGCCATCGGCTCATCGATGGTGAAGGCGTTGCGGGCGCCGGCGTGGTAGGCCGCCTCTTCCACGGCCCTCCGTTCCACCCCGGTGATGCCGGACGGGACGCAGATCACGATCCTCGGCTTAGCCCAGCGGCGGCGGTGGACCTTCTTGATGAAGTAACGGAGCATGCGCTCGGTGATGTCGAAGTCGGCGATGACCCCATCCCGGAGAGGCCTGATCGCCTTGACGTGCGAGGGAGTGCGCCCGATCATGCGCTTGGCGTCCATACCGACGGCCAGCGCCTCGTTGGTGTTGGTGTTGATGGCCACCACCGAAGGCTCGTTGAGCAGGACACCCTGGTTACGGACGTACACGAGGGTATTGGCTGTACCCAGATCGACCGCCATGTCCTGGCCGGCAACGACGAACGGGTTATCTGGCATGGGTGAAAGGTCCCTGTCGCAGGTCTCCGGCCAACTCTACCCTACGTAATGGCTCAACGGATAGCCGGCCGGTTCTGCGTCCTGTTGCCATCAGGTGAACCAGAGGGCCAGCTCGCGTGCTGCGCTCTCGGGGCTATCGGATCCATGAACGATGTTCTCCCCGACCTCGAGGCCGAAGTCACCCCGGATGGTGCCAGGAAGGGCCACCGCGGGATCGGTCACCCCCATCATGGATCGAGCCACCGTGATCGCCGATTCGCCCGACCAGTGCATAGCGACCACCGGACCGGAGGTGACGAAGTCGATGAGGTCGTCGTAGAAGGGCTTCCCCTCGTGCTCCGCATAGTGGGCGGCCGCGACGGCCTTATCGGGCAGGACCATCTCGAGGCGTTGCAGGTCGAGCCCCTTGGCTTCGAAACGGGAGATCACCTCGCCCACCAGGCGGCGCCTCACCCCGTCCGGCTTCACCATTATGAAGGTGTCTTCCTGGGCCATCGCTATGCCTGCCTTTCATACAGAGCGGAGGATCCGGATCCGGCCTGATCGAGTCGCGCCACCCCGTGGCCCCAGAGACGTTTGCGGTGGGGGGAACGATTCTAGGAGGGTACAGAAAAGTGACCCTTGCGGGGATACGCAGGTCGGCATACTACATGGCCGATGATAGGGTCGGCGCGCAAACCTCTTCTACGGACTTCTTCAAACCCTCCTAATGGGGGTCCACCATTTCTGCCGGTTCATCTGGGAGGGTGTGGTGGTTGGGCTGGCTGGCCGGTGAGTACTCCACTCTCCTGGAACGCTGATTCCTAGGGCTAGAGCGTACCCCGGCCGGTTAGGCGAGAGCTCCTGTAGCGCTCATGGGGTGGCGTGCCGTTAGAGCACTGATCCATTAGGTCGCCGCCAGGGTGTTCTCCACAGCTCAGAGAGAGAGCAGATCCGCGCAGAAGGAGGCGAAGGATGATCTTTGTGGGTAACGACTGGGCTGAGGCGCATCACGATGTGTATGTCATGAACGAGGCCGGATCTCGCTTGGCGGCTCGGCGGCTACCAGAAGGCCTTGCGGGTGTGGCCCGCTTGCATGAGATAGTCGCCGAGCACGCATCCGATCCGGGAGAGGTGGTGGTCGGGATCGAGACTGATCGTGGTCTGTGGGTTGGCGCACTGGTGGGTGCTGGCTATCAGGTGTATGCGATCAATCCTCTGGCGGTGTCCCGCTATCGGGACCGTCACAGCCTTGCCGGCGCCAAATCAGACCGCGGAGACGCCAAGCTGTTAGCCGACCTGGTACGCACCGACCGTCACAACCATCGCCCAGTGGCCGGTGACAGCCCCCAGGCGGAAGGCATCAAGATCATGGCCAGAGCGCATCAGAACCTGATCTGGACCCGTGTACGCCATACCAACCAGCTGCGAAACGCCCTCCGCGAGTACTACCCGGCAGCGCTGGAAACGTTCGATGACCTAGCCCATCGTGATGCTGTGGCCGTCCTGGGTCGGGCACCCACACCAAGTATCGGTGCCCGCCTGACGCTGCCCCAGATCCGGGCTGCGCTGAAAAGAGGCGGACGACAACGCAACCTCGACAAGGTAGCCCGTCGGATACAGCAGGGCCTTCGAGGCACACACCTAGCCGCACCAAGGCCGGTTGAGGACGCCTACGGGACGACCGTCGCATCCTTGGTGAAGATCATCGCCGAAACCAACCACCAGATCAGCCAACTCGAGAAAAGCCTCCAGGACCGTTTTAGACAACACCCGGACGCCGTCATCTACCACTCCCAGCCAGGACTCGGTACCGTGCTCGGCGCCCGGGCGCTCGGCGAGTTCGGGGACGACCCCGAACGCTACACCAGCGCCAAGTCTCGCAGGAACTACGCCGGAACGTCGCCCATCACAGTCGCATCAGGCCGCAAACACGCTGTGGTTGCCCGCCACATCCGTAACCGGCGACTCTACGACGCCCTGGACCAATGGGCGTTCTGTTCCCTAAACAACAGCCCCGGCGCCCAAGAGTTCTACACCCAACGACGAGCAGCAGGCGACCTCCACCACCAAGCACTACGAGCCCTAGCCAACCGGCTCGTAGGCATCCTCCACGGCTGCCTCAAACACCGAACCACCTACAACGAACACACCGCCTGGGCACACCGAACCGCCCTCGACCAAGCCGCAGCTTGACATTTACGCTCCTGGGGTGTCTAGCCGACCGTTTCCAGGATGAGGGGTCGCTGATCCGGCTCCAGATCGCCGATGATGTAGGCGCGCTCGACGAGACGCGAGGCCCGGGCTGCGAGGCCGGGATCGTTGAAGCGAAGGGTGGCCAGCACATCGCCCCTCCGCACTTTGTCACCCACCTTGGCGGACAGCGTGATGCCCACCCCGTGATCTATCCGATCCTCCATGGTCTCGCGGCCGGCGCCGAGACTCATGGCCGCCAGCCCCATGTCCCGAGCGTCGATGGACGTGACGTAGCCTTCTCCGGTTGTCCGGATCCTCCGGGCGTGTGCCGCGCCGGGAAGCCTTTCGGGTTGTTCCACCACTCTCGGATCGCCCCCCTGGGCCTTGATCATCTCGGCGAGCTTGGCTAGTCCGGCCCCGGACTCCAGACTCCGGTGGATCCGGTCGACGGCGCCATCCACCCCGGCCGCCTCCAGCATGTGGATACCGAGTGTCTTCACCAGCAGGGCAAGGTCGGCCGGACCCTTACCGCGCAGCACGGCGATCGCCTCGGCGACTTCGTTGGCATTGCCGACTTCTCGCCCGAGTGGTTGGTCCATACCGGTCAGGAGCGCCCTGGTGACGACACCATGGGATCTGCCGATCCCGACCATGGTCCTGGCGAGCCGGCGCGCGTCTTCGACGGTCTCCATGAAGGCGCCCGTCCCCACCTTTATGTCCAGCACCAGCGCATCAAGGCCTTCGACCAGCTTCTTGGACATGATCGAAGAACTGATGAGGGGCAACGAGGACACCGTGGCGGTGCTGTCGCGGAGGGCGTACAGGATCCGGTCGGCCGGGACGATCCGGTCGGACTGGCCGGCGATGATCACCCCGGACCGGGTGGATATCCGTCCGAACTCCTTGGGGCTGAAGGCGGTTCGCAAGCCCCGGATCGACTCCAGCTTGTCGAGGGTTCCTCCGGTGTGTCCCAGGCCCCGGCCCGACATCATCGGTACGGTCACGCCACAGGCAGCGACCAGGGGGGCCAGGGCAAGGCTCACCTTGTCGCCCACCCCGCCTGTCGAGTGCTTGTCGACCTTGGGCACGGTGGAGGGAATGCTCAGGCGGTCTCCGGATTCGATCATGGCGGCGGTGAGCGTGGCCAGTTCGGGGTCCGACATCCCGCGGAAGTAGATGGCCATGAGCATGGCGGCTGCCTGGTAGTCCGGGATCGAGCGGCGTACAACGCCGGTTACGAAGTCCCGGATATCCTCGGTATCGAGTTCTCCGCCGTCGCGCTTGTGGCGGATCGCATCCCGGATACTCCGCCCGCTCATCCCGGCTTTCCCTCGCGGGGCCCTACCACCCGGTTGTGCCGGATTGCCAGCCCTTCGCGGGCCAGCCGGAGGGCATGTTCCTCCTCCTGGCCCGGGACGAGCCGGCCGTCTCTTGTGACCACTCGCCACCATGGCAGGCCGTCCGAGTTTGCCAGAATCCGTCCGACAGCCCGGGCGGCGCCCGCCCGGCCGGCTTCGGCCGCGATCTCGCCGTACGTGGCTACCTCCCCCTCGGCGAGCCTTTCGACCATGGAACACACGCGCTCGGCAAATGTCCGCCCGCCCCCGTCGGCGGGAACGGCGCTCACGGTGTATCGAAGAGCCGGTCGCCCATGTCGCCCAGTCCGGGCACGATGAAGAAGTTGTCGTTCAGGCGGGGGTCGATGGCGGCGGTGACCACCTCCACATCGGGATGCTCGCGCTCCATCCGGGCGGCGCCCTCGGGTGTGGCCACCACGCAGAGGGCGACTACATGCGTCGCCCCGGCCTCCTTGACCCGCTCCACCGCCCAGCCCAGCGAGCCTCCCGTGGCGAGCATGGGCTCCAGAACCAGGACGGTTCGTTCTCGCATCTCGGGGAACTTGGTGTAGTAGGCCATCGGGCGGGCGGTCTCCTCATCCCTCTCGACTCCTGCGTATCCGATCGCCACGTCGGGCACGAGGTCGACCACCGCATCGACCAATCCCAGTCCGGCCCGGAGTACGGCGACTGCCACGATCGGCCGGCCGGGTCGGTACCCCGTGGTCGGTGAGAGGGGCGTTTCCAGGCGGTACTCGGTCTCGGGCAACCTTGATGTGGCTTCCAGGGTGAGGATGTACGAGAGGCGGCGGGTAGCACGGCGGAACTCGGCCGTACCGGTGGCCCGGTCGCGGAGAATGCTCAGGTAGTGGCGGCTCAGCGGGTGGTCTACGACGGTGATTCCCAAATGGACTTCCCCTCCGTTATGGCGCCGAGGCAATCTGGGCGCCGCTATCCGGAGGATACCCCCGCCATACCACACCGCCATTCCGCAGACAGACCACTAGTTTGTTTCCAGCAACCCCGCGAGGAGTCCTGTACCGGTGTTCGAATCCCTGACAGCCCGCTTCGAGGAGGCGTTCGGTCGTATACGGGGCCGGGGCCGCCTGAGTGAGCGTCAGGTCGACGAAACCCTGCGCGAGGTGCGCCGGGCACTCCTGGAGGCCGACGTCAACCTGGAGGTCGCCGACCGCCTGCTCGACCGGATCCGGGTTCGGGCGGTCGGCGCTGAGGTGATCAAGAGTGTCACGCCCGGCCATCAGGTGGTCAAGATCGTCCACGAGTCCCTCCTCGAGACGTTGGGTACTGAAGCTGTACCCCTGGTACCCACCGATGCAAAACCCCATACCGCGCTGGTGGTCGGGCTGCAGGGCTCGGGCAAGACCACTACCGCCGCCAAGCTGGCCCACCACTACCGGCGCTCCGGGAAGAGCGTTCTGATGGTGGCGGCCGATCTGGTGCGTCCCGGAGCGGTGGAGCAGCTGCACCAGCTGGGTGAACGGATCGGCATCCCCGTGTTCGAGGGCGGTCGAAGGAACCCGGTATCTGTCGTGAGAAGCGCGCTCCGGCAGGCTGACCGCGAAGGTATCGATGTCGTGGTGGTCGACACTGCCGGCCGTTTCCAGATCGACCGGGCCCTGATGAACGAGTTGGGCGCCATGGCTCGCGTCGCCTCGCCCCACGAGGTGCTGCTGGTGCTGGACGCCATGACCGGGCAGGAATCGGTGGCGGTGGCCAGAGGCTTCTCAAAGCACATCGATCTGACGGGTGTGGTGCTCTCGAAGCTCGACAGCGATGCCCGGGGCGGTGCGGCTATCTCGGTGAGGGAGGCGACCGGCTCCCCGATCAAGTTGGTGGGTACCGGTGAGGCACCCCGCGATCTGGAAGTGTTCCATCCCGAGCGGATGGCGTCCCGCATACTGGGCATGGGCGACGTGCTGACCCTTATCGAGAGGGCTGAGGAGGCCGTAGACGAGCAGCAAGCGGCCGACATGGCTCAGCGCCTGCTCCGGGCCGAGTTCACGCTTGACGATTACATCGAACAGGTGAAGAGCCTGCGCAGGATGGGGTCGGTGGGGGAGCTACTTGGTATGATCCCCGGTGCGCGTCCCGCTATGGCGGATGCGCAGGCGGTAGATCGTGAGGTTGGCCGCTCGGAGGCGATCATCTGCTCGATGACCCCCGCCGAACGGGCTAACCCCAAGGTCATCGACGGCAGTCGCAGGCGCAGGATCGCCCTGGGTTCGGGAACCTCCGTTCAGGATGTGGTCGGTCTGGTACGGCAGTTCAACCAGATGCGCGGCATGTTCCAGTCGCTGTCCCAGGGCAAGACCAGGATAGGTTTGCCCGGCATGCGCGGCGGGTTCCCGGGAATACCGGCCGGCGGCCTGCCGGGCGGTCTAACCGGTCCGGCTATGAAAGGTTCGGCTGGTCGCGGTCGTCGCCGTCCGGCAGGTAGACCGAAGAAGCAACCAAGAACTCCGAAGAAGCTTCAGAAGAAAAAGAAAAAGAGGTGACGAATGGCGGTGAGGATCCGCCTCAGGCGAATGGGTAAGAAGAAGCAGCCGACCTACCGGGTGGTGGTGGCCGATGCGCGATCTCCCAGGGACGGTCGCATCATCGAGTCGATCGGTCGCTATGACCCCCGCGGGGAGCCTTCGCTGGTCGAGATCGACAATGACCGGGCCCGGTACTGGCTGGGCACCGGGGCACAACCCACCGAGCGGGCGCAGAAGCTACTTGAGATCTCCGGGGCGGTCACGCAACCGAAGGTGTCCAGGGCGGGTGTCTACCGTCTCGACGACCCTCCGCCAAGCCCGCTCCCCGATGCCGACCCCCCGGAATCACCGGAGGGTGCCGACGAATCGGCCGCGGAAGAACCGGCCGTCTCTCCGGAGGAAAGTGAACCCGTCGGAGAGGACCAGCAGGAAGGTGGATCATGAGCGGCGCGATTGTCGAACGTGTTATCCGGTACGTGGTTACTTCGATCGTTGACGATACGGAGGCCGTCGAGGTCACGATGATCGACCAGGGCGAGGACAGGATGCTCGCCGAGGTAAAGACGGCTCCCGGCGAGATGGGTCGAGTGATCGGCCGGGGTGGAAGGGTGGCGCGGGCCATCCGGACCGTCGCCCAGGCAGCCGCCGAGGAGGAAGGCCTCACCGTCGGGGTGGAATTCGTCGATTGATCGGCCGGCACGGGTCGGGCGTCAGGAGGCAGCCGCGGTAGGCACCCCTCCAGCATGCGGCGCCGGGCGACCTGGGGAACCGGTGGTAGTCGGGCAGATCGTCAGCCTCCACGGGATGGACGGCGGCGTGCGGGTCCGGGTCGAGTCCGACCATCCGCAACGCTTCGTCCCGCCGGCCCGGTTTCGTACCGGGCTACCCGATGCCCCTCTCCTGGTACTCAGGAGCGTCCGAGCCGGCTCTGGGGACCCGATCGCCGAGTTCGCAGGAATCACCTCCGCAGAGCAGGCGAAGCGCTTGGTCGGTGCGGATCTCCTGATCAATGAGACGGATAGGAGGGCGCTGGAGCCCGGCGAGTACTGGCCCGATCAGCTGATCGGGCTGGAGGTGCGGGTCGGATCCTCGACCGTCGGCATAGTGGACGACCTGATCGAGGCCCCGCAGAATCGGCTCCTGGTCAGGTGCCATGACGGCTCGGTGGCCGAGGTCCCCTTCGTGGAGCCCCTCGTGCCGGAGGTGGATGTGGCCGGGGGATGGCTCCGCTTGGACCCTCCCGAAGGTCTGCTCGGCCCTATCCTTCAGGTGCCCGAGCAACGACCTCGGCCCAGCTTAAAGACCGATAGGGAGCGAGCATGAATGACCAGCAGATGAAGCGCGCACTCATTACGATCGGAAAAGAGTGTTTTGTAACCTATTACGAGTTATTCTCAAACGGGTCGTTGCGGAATTCTGATATGGCCAAGCAGATACAGGAGGAACGAAGGCAGTACACATGGAAATCCTGCCAGTCCCGCGCAAGTCATGCCCGAGCCATTATCAGAGCGAGGAGGGCCGGGGATGCCTTATTGCTCGTTCATCAATCCAAACGAGTTTCCTACCACATTCGTCAGAAGGCCCTACGAATCGCCAACTCCCTGAAACAGGGAACTGCTGGCTGATCCGGGCCGGGCACAATACCGCGAGAACAAGAGAGTCGGATTTCGGTCCGGGTTCATTCGCTCGGGATCACGCCTTGTCGAGGAGGGTCTTGGCCAGTTCTCTCGCCTCATCCAGATCCTCGGTGTAATGATCCTGCGGGATCCGCCGGAGGACATCGAACGCGTCCAGGCTGGTCTTGGCGTGGCTGTCCAGGCCCATCACTATGCACTCGGTGCGCTCCGACAGAGCGGTGTCGATCAGCCTTCCCACCACCTGGGCGGCGCTCGGGTCCACGTAGAGGGTCTCGGAGAAGTCGAGGATCACCACCTCGTGTTCTCGAATATCGAGACCGATAGCGGTGGTCATCCGTTTGGCGGAGGCGACAGTGAAGGTCCCTCGCAGTTTGACCAGGCCCACCCGGGCCGAGAACATGTCGAAGTCATCATCGTCCCCGTCGAGGTCCAGGACGCCGAGGAAGCTCGAGTCGAGCAGGGGAACGGACACGATGCTCTCAAGCTCCAGCAGTTCGAACTGCCGGGCGCTGGTGAGGGCAGCCGCGATCAAACCGATCCCGACGGCCGTCACCAGGTCCACAAAGACAGCGAACACGACCGTGATCAGCATGACCAGAAAGTGATGGCGCTGGATGAAACGGAATCGGACAAAGAAGCGCCAGTCGATGATGTCGAAGCCCACCTTTGCCAGGATGCCGGCCAGAACCGCGTGGGGAATCCGGTCGATGTATCGCCCCAGGCCCAGGACGAGGGCCAGGATGATGGTGGCGCACATCACACCCGAGACCCGGGTGCGGCCACCGGCGCGGATGTTGGCCGCGGTGCCCGTCGTGGCGCCGGCGCCGGGGATGGCGCCGATCAATCCGGCGACGACGTTTCCCATGCCCACCCCGATCAGTTCCCGGTTGGGGTTGTGATCGTCGCCCGTCATCGAGTCCGCCACGAGAGCGGTGAGGAGGCTGTTGATCGATGCGATCAGGGCGATCGTCAGAGCCGGGAGGGCCGAATCGGCGAGGGTGGCGAGGGTCAGCGAAGGCAGGGTGATCCCGGGGAGCCCGGTCGGCACCGTGCCGATGCTGGGAGCATCGGTGAAGACCGTCATACCCAGCACGGTCCCCACTACCAGAGCCACCACGGAGGTCGGCAGGATCGTCCGGAGCCGTTGAGGCCAGATGATGCTGACCCCGATGGCGGTGGCGCCCACAGCGACGGCACCCAGGTTGATGTTGGCGAGCGCGTCGGGCCATCCCCACACGGCCGCCAGCGCGCCCCCCAACGCGTGCGGCGCGCCTAGCAGCGGCAACGTGGTCACGAACAGGATGATGCCGCCAACCCCGGTGGTGAACCCGGACACGACCGGGTAAGGGGTGTAGGCCACGTAGCTACCGAGCCGCAACGCACCGATGAGAATCTGGAAGATGCCCGCCAGAACCGCCACCGTGAGGGTCTGGGTCAGGCTCTCGCCGGTGGAGATGAACACGACGGAGATGGCCACGGCCAGCGGCGCGGTCGGGCCCGAGATCTGGGTGTTGGTACCTCCGAATAGGGCGGCGAAGAAGCCGACCGCGATGGCGCCGTACAATCCGGCGATGGCTCCAAGGCCCGATGCCACCCCGAAGGCCAGCGACAACGGCAGAGCAACCACCGCCGCAGTGATGCCTCCGAACGCATCATCCCGGAAGTTGCTCAGGTTGTATTCCACGCGCCGTTTACTCTACCCCGGTCTGCCACGCCCGTACCGAGCCGCCCGCGTACCGCTCTAAGATCCGTAGCTTGCATGGCCAACCCACCTCCCGACCACCAGCTTGCTGTCGACTACATAGACGGGAAGCTGGATACGAAACCGCTGTTCGAGCTCGCGGGCCGGATGCGGGACGAGGGGCGGGGACGCACGATCACCTACAGCCCCAAGGTGTTCGTTCCGATCACCACCCTCTGCCGGGACGTCTGCACCTACTGCACCTTTGCCAAGCCACCCGGAGCAGGAGGCGAGTATTTGACGCCCGATGATGTGCTGGCGATCGCTGAGGCCGGTGATGCGGCCGGGTGTTTCGAGGCGCTCCTCACGCTGGGGGACCGTCCCGAGGAACGCTGGCCCCAGGCCCGAGAGTTCCTTCGCTCCCAGGGTCATGACACCACGATCGGCTACGTCCGGGCGATGAGCGAGCTGATCGTGGAGAACACGGGTCTGTTCCCCCATGCCAATCCCGGGATCATGACCATTCACGACATCGAGGCATTGCGTTCTACCAACGTGTCGATGGGCCTGATGCTCGAGAACATCTCTCCCCGGCTGATGGAGCCCGGGATGCCGCACTACAACTGCCCCGACAAGGATCCGGCCGTTCGGATGAGGACGATCGAGAACGCCGGTGCGGCCCGCGTTCCGTTCACAACCGGGATCCTGGTGGGGATCGGCGAGACCACGCCCGAGATCGTCGACAGCCTGTTCGCCATCCGGGAGGTCCATGCCCGCTGGGGCCACATACAGGAGGCCATCATCCAGAATTTCCGGGCCAAGGCCGACACCCTCATGCGCAGGTCGGCCGAGCCCATCCCGGCGTGGTTCGCTCGGGTGGTGGCGGTGGCTCGCTGGATCCTCGGACCGGAGATGAACCTCCAGGTGCCCCCCAACCTCACCGAGCGGTACGAGATCTACCTGGACGCCGGCATCAACGATTGGGGTGGCGTGTCACCGCTCACGATAGATTGGGTGAACCCGGAGGCGCCCTGGCCCCACTTGGACGAGCTGCGGGCCCGGACCGAGGGCCGTGGATTCGAGCTCATGCCTCGCCTGCCCGTCTATCCGGAGTTCATCACCGAGGCGTGGATAGACCCCGGCCTTATCGGACGGGCGAGCGGCGCGACCGATGACCACCGGTACGCTAGGAGTGTGCAGGACAATGTCCAGTTGGCCGGATAGTCGGCAACGTAACCCCCGGTCAACGAGCGGCGGGCCAACTCGTCCTCGTCCTTTTCAGTACCCTCCTAGTCACCTGGAGGCATCCGTATGAAAATATGGGCCCACACCGACATCACGTTCTGCCGCCTTCGGCCGGCTCACCGGGTCACGGAGGCGACGGCAGCCACGCGCCGCGCCGAAGGCACCACCACCCTTGAACTGCCAAGCCCGGACGACCCGTCCGTAACCGCCTGCATGTCCGGAGGATTGCTTCCGGTGTCCGTAGGTGTAGCCGATGGAGAGGTCATCTCCTGGGTGGTCCCACCGGATGAGGCTCTGGATCTGTCGGGTCGAGGGGTTGGCGGCTGGCGACTCACGGTGGTCCACACGGACGACCGGTCCGAGGTGATCGACGCCCTGGCAAGAACAGGAGCCGCTTTCCTGCGAACCAGGCGGAGCCGGGTGGGCGAAGCCGCGGACATCTGCGGCCTTCCTGCCATCGGCGCGCGACCCTCGGTGTTTGCCGACTCGGTAGGGGAAGCCGTCACCGCGGTCGATGAAGGCGCCCGCGACCTCCTGCTGCGTGATTGGGATACTGAGCGGATCGGCGAACTAAGGGTGGCGCTGGGAGGCCGGTTGGTCGAACGGGTGGCCGTGCCCGGCGGGATCACAGTGGACGCGGCCCGGGACGCGCTGGCCCGCGATCTGTACAAGGTGTACCTGGACCTGGTTGACGGGAGCGGGTATGCCCGGCCTCGGTACGCATGGGCGCCCGGTATGGCGGCCTCGCCTCCTCTCAGCCAGCGAAGGATCTCGGCGGCCTGGCCGGATGCTCTGTGGACGGACGGAGCCTGGCCCGGGATGGCCCAGGCATCGCCGGAGGTTCGGGCCATACTCGATCGGTCGATCGAGGCGACGCCGCCCACGGTGCCCGAGATCGTCACGCTCCTGTCGGCTCGCGGCGATGACGTGGACGCCATAGCCGCCGTGGCGGACGTCCTCCGGAGGGAACGGGTCGGAGAGACCGTTACCTACGTGGTGAACCGCAACATCAACTACACCAACGTATGTTACTTCCGATGCGGCTTCTGCGCCTTCTCGAAGGGTCCCCGTAGCCTGAACCTGCGCGGTGACCCCTATCTCATGTCCATCGAGGAGGTGGTGAATCGCACCACCGAGGCTGCGGAGCGAGGCGCTACCGAGGTATGCCTCCAAGGGGGGATACATCCTGAGTTCACCGGCCGGTTCTACGTGGACGTGTTGTCGTCGATCAAGGCGGCGGCACCGGAGATGCACGTCCACGGCTTCACCCCGCTGGAGGTGTGGCAGGGGGCGGAGACCCTCGGCATGTCGATCCGGGCATTCCTGGAGATGCTCAAGGAGGCCGGTCTCGGCACCCTGCCCGGGACTGCGGCGGAGATTCTCGATGATCGGATCCGCAAGCACCTATGCCCCGACAAGATCCGCACGTCGCAGTGGGCCGAGGTAATGCTCACCGCCCATGAGTTGGGTCTCAGGTCGACCTCCACCATCATGTTCGGACACATCGACGACCACCTGGCATGGGCCAACCACCTGGAGGTGATCCGGGAGATCCAGCGCCGTACGGGCGGCTTCACCGAGCTGGTGCCGCTTCCGTTCGTCCACATGGGAGCTCCTATCTACCTCAGGGGCCGGGCGCGGCCCGGCCCCACCTGGGATGAGGTGGTCCTGGTTCATGCGGTTGCTCGCTTGGCCCTGGACGGTCTGGTTCCCAACATCCAAGGGTCGTGGGTGAAGCTGGGCCTGGACGGTGCCGCCCGGCTCCTGTCGGCCGGATGCAATGACCTGGGAGGCACTTTGATGAACGAGACGATCTCGCGTGCGGCGGGGGCGTCACACGGCCAAGAGGTCGATGCGGCGGAACTCGATGCGACCATCGTGGGAGCGGGGCGTATCCCAGCCCGGCGCAATACGCTGTACGAGGTCGTCGGGGGCCGGGTCCGGCCTTGCATCTGAGGACGGGCGGTCGCCCAGCGGTATGTCGGAGGGTACTGAAAATATCCAGTTGCCCATCAGTCGACAATGAAACCCCAGTCCAGCTGTCGCAGGCCAACCTATCCCCGCCTTTTTCAGCACCCTCCTCGGGGATTGAGGCAGGAGGGCCGGGTCCATGATCGACGTGGCGGTCATCACCCTCTTCCCCGGGTTCTTCACCGGTCCGATCGGGGTAGGGGTGGTCGCGAAAGCGCTGCAAACCGGTGCTATGGACCTGAGTTTCATCAACCTCAGGGAGTACGGAATCGGCGTTCATCGCCAGGTCGACGATGCCCCCTTCGGAGGTGGCGCGGGGATGGTGCTGATGCCCGGGCCGCTCGCTGATGCCATCGAGAGCCGACTCCACTCCCACAAGGTGCTGTTGACACCGGTCGGACAGCCTCTCCACCAGACCACGCTGGACCGGCTGGCCCGGTGCGAGGCGCTGACCCTGGTATGCGGCCGGTACGAGGGCGTGGACGAGCGATTCGTAGAGGAATTCATCGACGAGGAGGTCTCGCTGGGCGACTTCGTCCTAGCCGGAGGAGACGCCGCCGCGCTGGCCGTCATCGAAGGGGTGGCCCGCCTGCTCCCCAGCGTGCTCGGTAACCCTCGATCGCTGGAGAGCGAGTCGTTCCGCAACGGCCTGCTCGAGGAACCGCAGTACACCCGTCCAGCCGTGTTCAGGGGTCGGTCCGTGCCTGAAATCCTGGTGTCGGGAGATCACGGCCGGATCGAGGTTTGGAGAGAGGCCCAACGGGTGAGACGAACTCGGGAGCGACGCCCCGACCTGATCGAATAGGAGGATGCCGGAAAAGACGGGGATGGGTTGGTCCCGCAATGTGTCGCCCCCGGGGTTTCGTTGTCGGCTATCAGGCCAAATGAACACTTTCGGTACCCTCCTGGTTGCCGGGTCCAGCCGGTTCTCGTTGGAATCGGCCCTCGGAACGGGGTAGACTGCCTGCGCTGCTTACCCTGTCCGGCATAACCCACTATCTCTCGAAGCAGCCGGGTCGCGGGACCGGCAGGATCGCAATCGTGAGGAGACCTCGATGAACGACCTCCAGCATGTCGAGCGCGCCCATCTGCGCGAGGAAGTGCCTGAGTTTCGTCCCGGCGACACCGTCAAGGTACATGTTCGCGTGGTCGAGGGCGGTCGGGAGCGTATCCAGATGTTCGAAGGAGTGGTGATCGCCCGGGACGGAGGCGGCCTTTCCGAGACCTTCACCGTCCGGAAGATCAGCTTCGGTATCGGAGTGGAGCGTATCTTTCCGGTTCACGCCCCGATCGTCCAGAAGATCGAGGTGACCCGCCGCGGCCAGGTCCGCCGCGCCAAGCTCTATTACCTGAGGGGGCGGGTCGGTAAGGCGGCCCGCATCAAGGAACGGCGCTAGCCCCGGACGGGTGACAAAGAACTCCTCCGTCAGCGGACATCCGGCCGCCGCGCCGGCGCGTTGATCGGCCACGGGTGAACGACCTGCCGCCTCCCACCCAAGCCGGTCCGGCCCGGTCCGGTACGGAAGATGTCCAGTCACAGGCGCACCCCCCGGCGCCGCTCCCAACAGGTCGTCGCCCCGGCGTCCGGTTCGTGCGAGAGGCGATCGGCGTGCTGTTTCTGGCCTTGCTGGTGGCGATACTGGTCAAGGTCTTTCTCGTCCAGGCCTTCTTCATCCCTTCCGAGTCGATGATTCCCACGTTGGAGATCGATGATCGGGTGTTGGTGAGCAGGGTCGCCTACTTTCTCGATGATCCGGACCGGGGTGAGGTGATCGTCTTCGACATGCCGATGGAGTACGAGGATCCCCCCGAGCCGATCTGGGAGAGCATGGTTCGCCACGTTGTCGAGGCGGTCGGTATCCGGGTGGCCCGGGTGGAGGATCTGATCAAGCGGGTCATCGCGGTGGGTGGAGACAAGCTCGAGGTCCGGAATAACCGGGTGATGGTCAACGGCGTTGTGCTGGATGAGCCCTACGTGCCGCCCGGAGCACGGATGGCCGACCTCGGCCCGATCTATGTACCCGACGGGCATGTGTGGGTGATGGGTGACAACCGTGACAACAGCCGCGACAGCCGGAGTTTCGGGCCGGTTCCGGTCGATACCGTCGTGGGACGTGCCTTCATCCGGTTCTGGCCCTTGTCTCGCATGGACGGGCTGTAGCCACGATTCTTCTGGATGCTAGTTTATAGTTGCTTATAGCTAACTTATATTGGCAACTACTGCCTACCGACTACTTACCACTGACATGTCACAGACCGGCCGTAGGTTGGGTGGAGCGACCTGCTCACCGGGCGGGCTGTACCGCAGACCAGGAGGCCCGATTCATATGCCGGAGAGTGATTTCAGTGCCCACCGGCGCCACCTGGGTGCGTTCGGGGAACGGGTGGCGGCCTCGTTCCTGGAACGGAACGGGGTCCGGGTGCTCGGGAGGAACATCCGGATCGGCAGGGGAGAGGTCGACCTGGTCGCGGCGGACCGGGCAGGCAGGTTCGTTGTGGAGGTGAAGAGCGGTACGGGGACGTTGGACGAGCACCCCCGGTGGAACTTCACGGACCGCAAGGCGCGGCAGGTGGTGCGTATGGCTCGTTCCCTAGGAATCCGCCGGGTCGATCTGGTCACCGTCGTGGTCGGCGAGGACGGCGTAGAGGTCGAGTGGTATCCACGAGTCTCCTAGTTGGTAGTTGGTAGTTGGTAGTTGGTAGTTGGTAGTTTATGTTCAGTTATACTAACCACTAACCACTAACGCAGAACTGGTATCCATCGACAGCCAATACTGTCCGATTGAACATTCATTATTTATTCTCAACAAGCTACTATCAACTACAGACTAGGAACTAATCGTCTAGGACTCGCCGACCTCCGACTCGCCGCCGTTCCTTGTTCCAGCAACCCCTGTGCCAGTGTCGGCGCAGGTCCGGGGCCTCGTGAGGTACCACCACGAGGTGATACCGCCCCTTCGGGATGGTTTGCCCGCAACCTCCGCATTCGTAGGCCTTGAGAGCGGAGGAGGGCTGGACCGGACGGACGCTCAGCCGCCCAGGAAGGCCCATGCCACCAGGGCAGCCGTCACGGCGATCGCTCCCACCACCATCGCCAGATCGACTGCCCGGCGCTCCTGCTTGCGGAACGGGTTGAATCCCATGCGCCGATGTTATCTCGCACTCGCCCGAGGTTGGTCCCCGTAGCCATCACGGGAACTTTCGCGTTCTCGAGGATCGTGTCACATCCCCTCTCCATGCTTAGGGTCATGTTCGCATCAACCAACTCCGTAGCCCTGGTCGGCGTAGAGGCGCGCGCCGTGAGGGTGGAGGCTCATGTAGGAGGAGGAGAGAAGGGCCGTCTGAACGTGGTGGGCTTGCCCGATACCGCGGTTCGGGAGGCCAAGGACCGGGTCATGGCGGCCATGTCGGTGGCGGGCTACCGATTCCCCGCCAGAACGGTGACGGTGAATCTGGCGCCGGCAGACCTTCCCAAGTCGGGGAGTGCGTACGACCTTCCCATCGCCATGGCGTTGCTGGCCGCGGCCGGCGAGATCCCGAAGGGCGCCTGCCAAGTGGTCGCCCTGGGTGAGTTGGCTCTCGACGGGAGCATCCGGCCTGCCCGGGGCGGGCTCGGAGCGGCCATAGTGGCGTCGGATTTGGGACTCCCATGCCTCCTGCCCCCGGGAGCCGCCGAGGAGGCGAGCATCGTCTCGTCAGCCAAGGTGCAGATGGCGGGATCGCTGGGTGCCGCGATAGCGGCCGCACTCGGAGAGGGTGACTTCCGGCCACTGCCACCGGCCGAGCCGCCCACCGTGTCCATGCCCGACCTCTCGGAGGTGAGAGGCCAGCCACTCGCGAAGCGGGCGCTCGAAGTCGCGGCCGCCGGCGGGCACCACCTGCTCCTGGCGGGAGCGCCGGGCTCAGGCAAGACGATGCTGGCTCGATGTATGCCGGGCGTATTGCCACCACTTGACGAGAAGGCCGCCCTGGAGGTGGCGCAGGTCTGGTCGTCAGCCGGTCGGCCCCGACCTTCGTTGTTCCAGCCTCCCATCCGATCGCCGCACCACACGGCCACCGTGGCAGCCGTGATCGGAGGGGGATCGGGCATGCCGGTTCCGGGCGAGATCAGCATGGCGCACCGTGGCGTGCTGTTCCTGGATGAACTCGGGGAGTACCCGCCAAGCTTGCTGGACGGACTCCGCCAGCCGCTGGAAGAGGGTCAGGTGACCATCGCGCGTAAGGGTATATCGGTCACGTTCCCGGCCATGGTCCAGTTGGTGGCGGCCACCAATCCGTGCCCTTGTGGATACCACGGCGACAACCGGCATCCGTGCTCGTGTTCGGACCGCATGAAGCAGCGCTACAAGCGGCGCCTGTCGGGGCCCCTCATGGACCGCTTCGATATCAGGGTCAAGGTTTCCAGGGTGGATCCGGACGCGATGATCGGCCCGCCCGAGGAGCCTTCGATCGAGGTGGCCAAGCGGATAGCAGCGGCGCGTGAGGCGCAGGAGCTACGCGGGGCTCGCAACCGCGACCTGAGCCGGACCCAACTCGACTCCCTGGAGGCGGCCCTCGGCGCCCGGCGGTTGGTCGAGGGTGCCCTCAGGCATGGCAGCCTCACCGGACGGGGCTTCGACCGGGTCCGCCGGTTGTCCCGCACCATCGCCGATCTCGATGGGTCAATCGCGGTCGAAGAACCTCACGCCGCCGAGGCACTGGCCCTGAGGGGGTTGGTATGACCTACGACCCGGACGCCCTCATCAGGTTGGCCCATGTAGGCATGCACCCGGACCGGCTCCGCAACCTCGTAAGGAAAGCCGGAACCCCTACGCGGGTCCTGAGGAAGATCGAGCGTGGCGAGCTGTCGGTGCCGGCTCTCGCTCGGGAAGCGGCCGCCGTCCCGGCCGGCGAGCGCAGGGAGCAACTCGGCCAAGCCGGGATCGACTTTCTGGTTCGAGGCGAGGCGGGTTTCCCAGGCCGGCTCGGCGACCTGGATGACGCCCCGCTGTTCCTCTTCCAGAAGGGAGGGCCGTTCCGGGGCAAGGCGGTGGCGATCGTAGGTACCCGCGCCTGCACCACCTACGGGAGGCGCTTGGCTGAGAGATACGGAGAGGCCGTGTCGCGAGCCGGCTGGTGGGTGGTGAGCGGGCTGGCCAAGGGCATCGACGGCGCCGCCCACCGCGGTTCGTTGCGTGGTCCCACACCGGGTATCGCCGTGCTGGGTTCCGGGGTGGACGTGTGGTACCCGAGCCGGCACCGCGACCTCGGGATGTCGCTCCTGGAGATGGGCGGTGCGGTGTGGAGCGAGGCCCCTCCCGGGGCCCGCCCACTCGGCTGGCGCTTCCCGCCCAGGAACCGGCTCATATCAGGAATCGCCCATGCCGTGGTGGTAGTGGAGGCCGGCGCCAAGGGAGGCGCGCTGGTGACCGCCAGGATGGCCCTTGAGCAGGGCCGCGATATCTTCGCAACTCCTGGTGACGTAGGCAGGCCCAGTTCGGTGGGGTGCAACTTCTTGATCCGGGACGGCGCCTTTCCTGTCCTGGATGCCGACGACCTGCTGGAGAGCCTGGAGTTGGCCATGGGACCGTCTCCCGGCGCCACACCGTCCGAGGCATCCGCGGCAGCGGGCGATCCGGGCCTTCCTGTGGCGGAGTTCCTTGCGACTCTGGGCGAAGACCCTGTTTCGGGGATGGCCGAGCTGGGGCGCTTGATGGCTCAGGGGGCGGTGACGATCGACGGTGACGGAATGGTGGTGGCCCTTCCCGGCGCCCCGGTCCCGCGCGACTGACCATGAGCGGTCTGTCTGCGAAATGAGTTGGTGTGTTCTGGCTGTCATCCCACACCACCGTTCCGCAGACAGATCACTGGCTACGCTGGCGCCATGCAATTGACGGTGCTGGGCGCCAACGGCACCTATCCGACCACCGGACGCCCCGCCTCCGGATACCTGGTTTCCGACGGCGAGACGAACCTCTGGATGGACGCGGGGCCGGGCACATACCTGGCTCTGTGCAACGAGTTGGACCCGATGGAGATCGATGCTGTGTTCCTATCCCATCGGCATCCCGACCACTGCTCCGACATCTTCGCCCTGTATCACTCGGTCGCCTACGGGCGGGGCCGCCGGGGCCGGATCCCGGTCGTCTGTCCGGAAGGCCTTGCCGAAGCGCTGGCTGCGTTCTTGCAGCACCCGGCGGCACTCGACAGCGCATTCGAGTTCGTCACCGCGGGCGACGGTGATTCGCTCCGGTTGGGGTCGATGGACGTCTCGATGGTGAGGACCAACCATCCTCCGCCCACCCTTGCCCCGCGCCTATCGGCGGGGGAGCGCTCGGTAACCTACACCGCCGACACCGGCCCGAGCGACGCGGTCGCATCGCATGCGGCGGGATCGGACTTGCTGCTGGCCGAGGCGAGCATGTCCGGCAGGAGGGGTCCCGACTCCTATCCCCACCACATGACCGGCGCCGACGCCGGAACGATGGCCGCCAAGGCTGGCGTCGGGCGTCTTGTGTTGACCCACATCCCAGCCCATGTGGATCCCGGCCGGATCGTGGCGGAAGCGGAGTCCGAGTTTGATGGCCAGGTCGCGCTGGCCGTACCCGGCGCTCGCCTGACGGTGTAACGAGAGAGGTGGTGCGCATATGAGTCTTTCGAGGGAGAGACCTGCCGACGAGTTGAGGCCGATCAGGATCACGCAGGGCTATACCGAGATGACGCCCGGCTCGGTGTTGATCGAGATGGGTCGTACCGTGGTGCTGGCCACCGCTTCGGTCGCGGATACGGTGCCGCATTGGATGCGGAATACCAAGCGGGGATGGGTGAAGGCCGAGTACGCCATGCTCCCGGGATCGGGCAACCAGCGTATCTCACGGGGTGCCTACACATCGGGGCGTCCCAAGGAGATTTCCAGGCTCATCGGTCGCTCCCTTCGCTCGGTGGTGGCCCTGGAGAAGATGCCCGACGCGATGGTCACAGTGGATTGTGATGTGATCCAGGCCGACGGAGGAACGCGCACAGCGGCGGTCAACGCGGGATGGATCGCCCTTCACGACGCCCTGGAGTGGGCGGTGGGCGAGGGCCTCGTGGCGAACAACCCGCTGCTCGACAGGGTGGCCGCCATCTCGGTGGGGTTGGTTGGAGGCATGGCACTGCTCGACCTGGAATACGTGGATGACGTGGCGGCTTCGGTGGATCTCAACGTGGTCATGACCGGGCGCGGCCTGCTGGTGGAGGTCCAGGGCACCGCCGAACAGCTTCCCTTCAGCCGGGCGGAGCTGGATGAACTTCTTGACCTGGCCGCGGGCGGGATCGCTCGCATTGCAGAGCTCCAGGCGGAGTTGGTGGCCGGGTGAGCCATCCGGTCATCGGCCGCGCCGTGGTGGCCTCCAAGAACCCGGACAAGATCGCCGAGCTCGAAACGTTGCTGACCCGCCATGGGCTGGTCGCCGACGTGGTCCGTGGGATGGAATGGCCCGATGTGGTGGAGGACGCCCCCACGCTGGTGGGTAACGCCCTCCTCAAGGCCCGCCAGGTGGCACGCAGCACCGGCCTGGCCTCGATCGCCGACGATACCGGCCTGGAAGTGGAAGCACTGGGAGGAGCACCGGGAGTCCACACAGCCCGCTACTCGGGTCCGGACGCTACCTACGAATCCAACGTGGACGCTCTGCTGCAGGCCCTCCGGAGCGTCGAGGACCGGACCGCTCGTTTCCGGACCGTGGTGGTGGCAATCCTGGCGGACGGCGCAGAAGTGGTAGTGGAAGGAGAGCTGGTCGGAGAGATCGCCCTGGAGCGGCGAGGATCTTCCGGATTCGGATACGACCCGGTCTTCGACGTGGATGGCCGCACCCTGGCGGAGATGGAGCCGCAGGAGAAGGACCTGATCAGCCACCGGGCTCGTGCCATCCGGGCGCTGGCTGATGCGCTGACGGCCAGAGCACGCCTGGTTGTTTCGTAGACAGGCCACTAGAATGCCCCGTGGGTCGCTAGCTCAATCTGGCAGAGCAACGGACTCTTAATCCGCAGGTTCCGGGTTCGAGTCCCGGGCGACCCACTCCCGGGACGGTTCCGTAGCGGTCAACAGCGTCCCTCGTCGCGGGTGTGGCGGAACGGTAGACGCGCCAGGTTTAGGTCCTGGTGGGCAATGCCCGTGGGGGTTCGAGTCCCTCCACCCGCACTTCAGTAGTCGTTAGTTGCTTGTTATTAGTTACTAGTAACGATGAGCCAGCGACTAGAAACTAGAAACTACTGGAACGACACGAATACCGGCAGGGGGGTGAGTTCCAGCACCTGGTCGGGTGTGGCGGTGGGGGAATCCTCGTCATAGAAGTTCTTCCAACCCCACCAGAGCCGGCCGGCGTCGGGTTCGCGGGTCAAGGCGTTCCAGGTGCTGTACTTGGCCTCCAGACTTCCCTGCCCGTCCATCTGGATCAGTACTGCCAGCTCGGGCGGCGTCTCGATCAGGCTGCGGTTCGTGATCATGGAAAACCGGAACTGGTGGACGATGAAAAGCTTCTGGGGGAGCGCTTCCTCGCGGACGATGGCTGCTAACCATTCGACCACCCGGTTGATCTCCGCCGCGTCGACCGTGCCGATCTGGCGCAGATGGACCTGATCGGGCTTCAGCCTCCACTCAGGATCGAGGGCCAGGCCGACATGGGGTAGGCGTAGGAACTCCTCGTATATCTTCGCCTGGGTCAGGAAGTCGGTGCGTCCCGGCTGCAGGTCCAGGACCACGTAGACGTCGTTGGCGGCTGCGATCTCGATCCACGGCCGGATCACATCCCGCGCCGTTTCGGACGAGTAGTCGCCGTCCCCACCGGCTCCGGCCGAGGCAACGGTGGCGATTATCTCGAACGTGGGAACTACGCTCAAGCCGTCCGCGCCGTAGCCCTCCATTATCGATCGGAGCCGGTCGACGCCTTCCTCGGGACCTTGCTCGCCCAGCACTCCGAGGGCGGATGTCACCGGATGGCCGTAAACGGCCACGAGGCGGCGCCCGTCGCCCTCTCCGAACATGATGAGGCCGCCCCCGGGGATCTCGTCATTCCGCCGGACCACCTCCAGTTGCCAGGCAGCGTCCTCCTCGAAATCCGAAAGCAGGTCCACCCTGGTAGCACTGGCAATCATCTCCCGCGCATAGGCCGGAAGGGCCCGGATATCCCCCTCCACGGCAACCACGCCGACACCGATCTGGATGCCGAGGGCCATCAGGGAGGCGGGTGTCTTGGCCGGGTCCACCAGCCAGACGCGGTCAGGGGCCGTCGGGTACGACGGGAATGCCGCTTCCCAATCGACCGCCATCGGCTCGACGGTGAATCCGGCGAGCGCGTCGCGGAGTATCCCCTCGTCGAAGCCGGCGGCCACGATCCGTTCCGGCGCCAGCCGGTGAAGCTCGGTTATCAACCGATCGTCGAACCACCCTCCGACGAGCAGCAGAGGCCCTCGAATCCCGCTCGCCGCCATGGTGGTTATGGCCGGCGGGTTGGTGGCGAAGGCCAGACCTACTTCGTGAGCGCACTCAAAGGCGGCTTGCGAGACCTCGACGCTGGCCGGACCGGGAGAGGTCTCGGTGAGGCGGAAATCCTCCGGGATACGAGGAGAGCAGTCCCTCTCCGCCGGAGCCGGCGTGGAGGCCGGCGGGGGGGAGGGCTCCTCGGATCCATCCACCGGCTCAGCAGTGTGACTGGTAGCGGTATCGGCAAAGGCCGTGTCCGCGGCGGAATCCGCGACAGAGTTTGCCGGATCGGCCCGTGAGGTGTCCTCCACCGTGGCGGACGGTGGGGCTTGCTCCGTAGGCTCTCCGTCCGATGGCCAGGACAAGACGATGGCAGCGATGAGGGCGCATGCCGCAATCAGGCCTGCCGCGAAGCGGAGAACCCGGTTCCCACGTGTGCTCGTAGGGTTAGAATCCATGTTCAACGAGCGCTCCTGAGGGTGCTCGACCGGGCTGTGGCGCAGCTTGGCAGCGCGCCTGCTTTGGGAGCAGGAGGTCGTCGGTTCGAATCCGACCAGCCCGACCTGAACTTCCTTGTGCAGGCGGTGTGAAGGCTAGCTGTTCGCCCCCCTTTTTTGGCGGACCTGTCCGGTCAGGGCGCGCCCTGACCGAGTCGACAAGGCATGTATTATGGGGAGGACCGGCGGGTGTAGCTCAATGGTAGAGCTCCAGCCTTCCAAGCTGGTGGTGAGGGTTCGATTCCCTTCACCCGCTCTGACGGATGAGTCCTGGACCGGGCTGCTGGAGCGTAGGGCTGTGATTAGCCCCCGTAGCTCAGTGGACAGAGCAGGAGCCTTCTAAGCTCTTGGTCGGAGGTTCGAATCCTTCCGGGGGCGCGCCACGATCGGTACTGATCTGGATATGGCGGGTCCGAGACAACAAGGAGCCGGGTGTAGCGCCCGGCGCATGGTGGCCGTAGCTCAGCCTGGTTAGAGCGCCTGGTTGTGGTCCAGGAGGTCGGGGGTTCGAGTCCCCTCGGTCACCCTGGTGCGAGTCGTTCGGCCGCGCCTTGCCCGACTCCTGGGAGTGTCGTGTCATTCACCGTTGCTGAAGTGAGCGAGTTCGAGCGTCGTATCACCCTTCTGATCGACAGCAATCGCCTCGAGGCGGCCCACTCGCGCGCCGCCCGGAGGCTGGCGCGCGACATCCATGTGAACGGCTTCCGCCGCGGCAAGGCGCCCCGCCGCATGGTGGAGCGGGTGGTCGGCAAGGAGCGGGTCCGCAACGAGGCCATCGAGGACCTGCTCACGGTCCGTCTCCCCGAGGTATGGGAAGGCACCGGCCTGACGCCGGCGGTCTCGCCGGTGGTGGATGGCATCAGGGAGGTCGCCGAGGGTGTCGAGGTGGACCTCTTCGTGAGCCTCTGGCCTACGCTGACCACTCCGCCTGTCTACGAGGGACGGACGGTGGAGCTCGAAGTTCCCGAAGAGATCGGTGAGGAAGCCGTCGGGCGATACTTAGATCGCTACAGAGAACAGTTTGCCGAGCTGGAGACCGTAGAGCGGCCCTGCCGAGCGGGCGACTATGTGGCCATCGACCTCCGATCCTCCTATGACGGGCACCCCCTGGAGGCGCCGTCGGCTACCGGATTCCTGTACGAGTTGGGCGTCGAGGCGCCCATCGAGGACTTGACCGAGCACCTGCTGGGCTGCGAGGCCGGCGCTGTAGTCGAGTTCGAGGCGCCGCTGCGTATCGCGGTCGGAGACCTGACCGAAGGTACCGTGATCGGGGTAACGGTGATCCTCGAGGAGGTCCGGGAAAAGCTCCTTCCCGATCTGGACGATGAGTGGGTATCGGATTTCGCCGATTTCGACAGCGTGAGCGAACTGCGGGAACAGGTGTTCAAGGACCTGGAGGGAGAGCGACTCGACTCGTTGCGGAGCCAGCTGCGCGGGGCAGTCCTGACGGAGCTCGCCGAGGAGATGACTCTCGATATCCCGGCAGCCGTGGTCGACGCATCCTCGATGCGCATGTTCGAGGAGTTCCGTGGACGCCTCGATGAGCAGGGGTCGACAGTCGACGAGTACCTGGAGGCAACGGGCCAGGACATCGAAGCCTTCTTCGGACAGTTCCGTGACCGAGCCACGGCGCAGATACAAGTCGGAGCGTTGCTGGATTCGGTTGCCGAGCACACGGGAATGGAGGTCAGCGAAGAGGAACTCCTCGATGCCTACCAGGCCGTCGCCGCGCGAACGGAGCGGTCGGCCGAGACCATTGCCGAGGAGATGGCGGGCAGTGCGCTAGAAAACAGCGTGCGCGGTGATATCCTGCGGACCCGGGCGCTGGACACACTCATGAGAGGTGTCGTGGCTACGGACGGTGAAGGGGCTGTGATCGACCTCAGGCTCGATCCACCCGACGACCCGGAGAGCGTCGAAAACGAGATCGAGTGAGGAGAGCAGTGAGCGACATCATGCCGCCGGTCGGCGCCGTCACAGATCCTCCGGCCACGGGCTACCTGGTACCGACGGTCGTAGAGTCCACCAGCCGGGGGGAGCGGGCCTTCGACATCTATTCCCGCCTGCTCAAGGACCGGATCATCTTCCTCGGCACGCCGATCGACGACGCAGTGGCCAACCTGGTCATGGCGCAATTGCTCCATCTCGAGTCTGAGGACCCCGACCGTGATGTCAACCTCTACATCAACTCCCCGGGTGGTTCCATCACCAGCCTGTTCGCCATCTATGACACGATCCAGTACATCAAGCCGGACGTCAGCACTGTGTGCATGGGGATGGCCGCCTCGGCCGCCGCGGTGATCCTGGCCGGCGGCGCCCAGGGGAAGCGGTTCGCCCTGCCGCACGCCCGGGTGATGCTGCACCAGCCCCAGGGAGGGGCGAGCGGGCAAGCCACGGATATCGAGATACAGGCCCGCTTGATCGTCCAGATGCGAGAACAACTCAACCGGATCCTGGCCCTTCACACCGGCGAGAAGTACGAGAAACTGGCACAAGACACCGACCGCGACTTCTGGATGCTTGCCGAGGAGGCCAGAGATTACGGGGAGCATGGAATCGTGGACGCGGTGCTGACCAGTCGCGAGTTGGTGGCGGTCGAGGACCTCTGAGGCGTGGCTACCAAGTACGGGGACGGGAGCGATCTGCTCAAATGTAGTTTCTGCGGCCATTCGCAGAAGCAGGTCAAGAAGCTCATTGCCGGGCCCGGGGTCTACATCTGTGACGAGTGCGTCCTGCTCTGCACAGAGATCCTCGACGACGACCTCTCCACCAAGGAGTCCGAGCACGACGGGGAGTTGCCCAGGCCGTCCGAGGTTTACGACTTCCTGGAGGGCTACGTTATCGGGCAGGAGCGCGCCAAGAAGACCCTGGCCGTGGCGGTGTATAACCACTACAAGCGGGTGCGAGCCGGAACATCCCGCAAGGAAGAGGTGGAGCTCTCCAAGTCCAACATCCTGTTGATCGGCCCCACCGGATGCGGCAAGACGCTGCTGGCCCAAACCCTGGCGCGCATGCTCAACGTGCCCTTCGCCATTGCCGACGCAACCGCGCTCACCGAGGCGGGCTACGTGGGAGAGGATGTGGAGAACATCCTGCTCAAGCTGTTGCAAGCCGCCGACTACGACATCAAGCGAGCCGAGCAGGGCATCATATACATCGACGAGGTCGACAAGATCGCCCGCAAGGCCGAGAACCCTTCCATCACGAGGGACGTGTCCGGGGAAGGTGTGCAGCAGGCCCTTCTGAAGATACTGGAGGGCACCGTGGCCTCGGTGCCCCCTCAGGGTGGCCGCAAGCACCCTCATCAAGAGTTCATCCAGATCGACACCACCGACGTGCTGTTTATATCGGGTGGGGCGTTCGCAGGACTCGAGGAGGTGATCTCCCGCCGGATCGGCAACAAGGTGGTCGGGTTCGGCGCAGATCTCCGATCCAGTCCCGACCGGCCCCAAGAGGAGCTGCTCTCGGAGGTCATGCCGGAGGACCTGATCAGGTTCGGCCTGATCCCGGAGTTCATCGGGCGGCTTCCCATGGTGGCCACCGTGAACGCGCTGGACAAGGACGCGCTGATCCGGATCCTCCAGGAGCCTCGCAACGCCCTCGTCAAGCAGTACGCACGGATATTCGAGCTCGACAACGTGGAGTTGGTGTTCGAGGACGATGCTCTAGAGGCGATTGCCGACCTGGCGATGCTACGGGGCACCGGCGCCCGTGGTCTGCGGGCCATCTTGGAGGAGGTCCTCCTCGACACCATGTACGAACTTCCCTCCCGTCCGGACATCGGCCGGGTAGTGATCGACCGGAAGGTGGTCGAGAAGAGGATGAACCCGACCCTTTTGGCTATCAGTGACATCGAGCGCCACGAGAGGAGCGCGTAGCCGCCGGCCGTGGCCGGGTTAGCGCGGCCGATTCCGTCTCCGCAATGACTACCAGGCCCCCAGATCCCCTTCAGGGAAGCTACGACCCCCGGAGCGTGGAAGCGCGCTGGTATCCGATCTGGGAAGGGTCGGGCGCCTTCCGCCCCGAAGTCAACCCGGACGGCGAGCCGTTCTGCATCGTCATACCGCCCCCCAACGTGACCGGCGTGCTCCACATCGGACATGCCCTGGACCACTCGATCCAGGACTCCATCATCCGGCGGAAGCGCATGCAGGGCTACGCGACGCTCTGGCTACCCGGCACCGACCATGCCGGCATCGCCACCCAGATGGTCGTGGAGCGGGAACTCACCCTCGAGGGCCTCAGCCGGCACTCCATGGGTCGGAAGGCTTTCGTCGAGCAGGTCTGGCAGTGGAAGCGACAGTCGGGTGGCACCATCACCGCGCAGATGCGAGCCCTCGGGGACTCGTGCGACTGGACAAGGGAGCGCTTCACCCTCGATGAGGGTCTTTCGGCTGCGGTGCGCGAGGTGTTCGTGCGCCTGCACGAGGAGGGTCTCATCTACCGGGGGCAGCGGATCATCAACTGGTCGCCCGGGCTCATGACCGCCATCTCGGACATCGAGGTGGAGTACCGGGAGGTTGACGGCCGGCTCGTCCACATCACCTACCCGTTCGCGGACGGGGATGGGGAGGGTATAACCGTTGCCACCACCCGGGCGGAAACGATGCTGGGCGATACTGGCGTGGCCGTCCACCCCGGCGACGATCGCTACCGGCATCTGGTCGGTCGGACGGTGCGCCTCCCGCTCATGGGGCGAGACATCCCGGTGGTGGCCGACGAAGCGGTCGAGCCGGACTTCGGGACGGGAGCGGTCAAGGTCACGCCTGCCCACGATCCGCTCGACTTCGATATCTCGCTCCGAGCCGGACTGGTCCCGGTGCAGGTGATCGGTGAGGACGGAAGGATGACGGCCGCCGCCGGTGATTTCGCGGGGCTGGACCGGTTCGAAGCCCGTGCGCAGGTGGTCGAAGCCCTCCGGGCCGGCGGGTACCTCGAAGGCATCGAGAAGCACCGCCATACGGTGGGCCACTGCTCCCGCAGCGGCGTGCCCATCGAGCCGCTCCTTTCCAACCAATGGTTCGTGCGGGTGGCGGATTTGGTCGGCCCGGCGGTGGAGGTGGTGCGGGAAGACCTGGCCAGGTTCGTTCCCAAGCGTTGGGAACGGAACTACTTCCGCTGGATGGAGAACCTCGAGGACTGGTGCATCAGCCGACAGCTCTGGTGGGGTCATCGGATTCCGGCCTGGTACTGCGAAGCCGATGGCGAGGTGATGGTGGCGGCGTCCCGACCGCGTGCTTGCGTGGAATGCGGCTCGGCGCAGCTACGGCCGGAAGAGGACGTGCTGGACACATGGTTCAGCTCGGCTCTGTGGCCCTTCAGCACGCTTGGATGGCCGGAGGAAACGGCCGACCTGCAACGGTTCTATCCGACGGATGTGCTGGTGACCGGCTACGACATCATCTTCTTCTGGGTGGCCCGCATGCTGAAGATGGGCGTGCAGTTCACGGGCGATGTCCCGTTCCGCGAGATCGTCATCCACGGATTGGTCCGGGCATCCGATGGCCGGAAGATGTCGAAGTCGCTCAACAACATCGTGGATCCTTTCGAGATGATCGAGCAGTACGGCGCCGACGCCCTCCGGCTCAGCCTGCTGCAGTCGGCCTCCCCGGGCCACGACGTGCCATTCGATGTCAGCTGGGTGGATGCAGCCCGGCGGTTCGGCAACAAGCTGTGGAACGCCACCAGGTTTGCCCTCATCCACCTCCCGCCCCGCTCGCTGCCGGCAGCCGGAGGCTATCCGGAGGCCCCGGGGCCTGTCGACCGATGGATACTTGCCCGATTGGGAGAGGTTGCGGAGCGGTTCGATGAGCTGTCCGACGCCCACCGCCTGTCGGATGCCTTCTCGCTCATGTACTCGTTCGCCTGGTCGGAGGTGTTCGACTGGTACCTGGAGATGTCGAAGCCGGCGCTGTCGGCCGGAGGGCCCGAGGCAGGGCCCGCCCGCCAGACCTTGGGGGTGGTCATGCGTGACCTGCTCAAGTTCTTCCATCCGGCCATTCCTTTCGTGACCGAGGAGCTCTATAGCCACTTGGTGGCCGAAGAACTACTGATCGTCTCGTCGTGGCCCGAAGTGCCTCGGTACGCGGCGCCCGACGGGATGGAGACCCTCCAAGACCTGATCACCGCCCTGAGGGGGTCCCGGTCCGACCACGGGTGGTCTGCTGGTGAAGCGCTCAAAGCGGTTATCCATGATCCGCACGGCACTTGGCGTGACTGGTGGGCGCCCCAGCTGGCCTCGTTGGCGGGGATCGAGGCGAGGGTGGGCGCGCCTCCGGAAAGCTCCGGCTACCTGCGGGTGGCGGCGGGCCCGGTGGAGGCTTACGTGGAGGTCCACGGTATCATCGACATCGAGGCCGAGCAGGAGCGGTTGGGACGCCGCCTCGGGAAGGCCCGCGCCGCGCTGCAACAGTCGGAAACCAAGCTGTCCAACCCGGCCTTCCGCACCCGTGCGCCTGGGGAGGTAGTGGCCAAGGAAGAGCAGAAGGCGGTGGCGTCGCGAGCCCTGGTCGATAAGTTGGTCTCTCAACTCGAGGCGCTCGGAGACGTGGTTGGTTAGCCGGGGCGCCGGTCCGCATCCGACCAAGCGTTGAGCATATGAACTACGACCAAGCAGTCGCATATCTGGATCGGCACATCGAACTGGGGTGGAAACCGGGGCTCGAGCGGATCCACCGGCTGCTCGACCTGATGGGGTCTCCACACCTTCGTAGCCCGGCCATCCACATCACGGGAACCAATGGCAAGACGACGGTCACCACCGTGGCCGCCTCGGTGCTGGATACGATGGGTCTCAAGTCGGGCACGTTCACGTCCCCGCATCTCGAGCGAGTGGAAGAACGGTTCAAGGTGGCGGGCGAGATGGCGACGCCGGAACAGTTCGCGCGGGCCGTTGCGGATGTCGCACCTTTCGTGGATGTGCTGGAGTCCGAGACGGGGGAGCGCGCCACCTACTTCGAGTTGACCACTGCCGCGGCCTTCGCCCTCTTCGCGAATGAGGCCGTGGATGTGGCGGTGGTCGAGGTGGGGATGGGTGGTCGCCTCGACGCCACCAACGTGTTGGAGAGCCAGGTGGCGGTGCTGACGGGTGTTGCGATCGATCACGCCGAGTACCTGGGGACCACCGAGGTCGAGATCGCGGGCGAGAAGCTGGCCATACTCAAGACGGGCGGGGTGTTGGTGACTGGAGACCTGTCCGATGAGGTGGGCCCGGCGGCCGCTCGGAGAGCGGAAGACGTCGGCGCTGTCCGCCGGACGGTGGGCCGCGACTTCCGGGTCGAGGACCTGCGCATGTCGGTGGGGGGCTGGTCATTCGATCTCGACGGGATCTACGAGCAATACGACGACCTGTACGTCCCACTTCACGGTCGCCACCAGGCAGCCAACGCAGCCGTGGCCGTGGCGGCGGTCGAGGAACTGTTCGGGCGGGCCTTGCCGCCTGAGGCCGTCCGGGACGGCCTGGCCGGTACCAGGGTTCCGGCCAGGGTAGAGGTGGTGGGAAGGGCCCCGCTGGTGGTGCTGGACGGTGCCCACAACCCGCAGGCCACCGATGCGCTAGCTCGGACGCTGCGCGAGGAGATGCCGGCAGCAGGTTGGACCCTGGTGGTCGGCGCCTTTCGCGACAAGGACATCTACTCCATGCTGGCGCCGTTCGCCGGGCTGGTGGACCAAGCCATCGCCACGGCGGCGGATCATGAGCGAGCCGCCGAACCCAGCGATCTGTTGATGGCCCTGGAGCGGGTGCTACCCGGCATCCCGGTGACATGGGTGACGCCCGTTCGCGCCGCCGTGGAGTTGGCGAAGGAGTGGAGTCGAGCCGAAGGCGCCGTTCTGGTTACCGGCTCCTTCTACGTCGCGGGTGAAGCCCGCACGGTGCTCGTCCGGTAGCCCTGATTATTCACGTTCCCAGCACACCGATGCGCATTCAGGCCGCTTTAACCTCATTATTGCGGAGCGGACACCCCTTCACCTTGGCGGTGAATGTACCTCACGACGAAGGCGGGGCTGTCAAAACGGTCGTAACCCCGGGTCAGGCAACCCGAAACGCCGCTCCTTCTCCCCTTCAAACTCCTATCCATGAATGATCGGGGCTAGACACCCCAGGAGCGTAAATGTCAAGCTGCGGCTTGGTCGAGGGCGGTTCGGTGTGCCCAGGCGGTGTGTTC
>Ga0209754_1000306_pt1 | contig 73854 bp, 59 predicted proteins | sample MesohylBB_FD_187295 | JGI IMG/M metagenome (GOLD analysis project Ga0209754, IMG submission 187295) | Host-associated microbial community of the marine sponge Aplysina aerophoba from Gulf of Piran - sponge mesohyl, lysed by bead beating... | ecosystem: Host-associated > Porifera > Sponge >...
TTGAGCAGAATAACTGCCTGATGCGACACTGGTTCGGCAGGTTCAAACGCAAGTCTATTATTGTTTCAAAAAGCGTGGAAATGGTAGACCTAACGATTGCTTTGTTTGCGCGGTTCCGTGTCAATGCGGACGTGTTTGACATTTTAAATCTCGGCGGCGGACAACCAAATATCATTAGTTAGTTAACACCCTCATATTTTTTATAGACGTTAAAAAAGTCGTCAATATTACAGAAAAGTGATATGATAAACATCAGAGAACTTCTTTTGTGTTGGATAATGATTTCATTATATCAAAAGGGTTCTCTAAATACCACAAACTCGGACTTTATTTCCGAACTCACGTTAAAATACATTAGGAGCATTTTGACTAATGAAAAGAATACATATACTTACTATTACACTGCTTTTGTTTTTCACAATATCTCTCTCAACTGTATTCTCGGAAGACTATACACGATGGGAACTTCCAGAAGGTGCAAAGTTAAGACTTGGAAAAGGATCTTTAGAAACAAACGCCTACAATGCTGAACAAAACTCATATTGGTTTTCTGAAGATAGTAGACAACTCACTGTCGTAAGTTCAATAGGAATTTGGAAATATGATGTTCGAACAGGGGCAGAACTAAAATTATTACCAGGACCAACAAAAAAATCCAAGTATGTTACCGTTAGTCCGGATGGTAAGACATTAGTATCCGCAAATTTTGATAATGAAGGGAATATAAAACTGTGGGATGCGGAATCAGGAGAATTAATAAAGCAACTAATTGGTCATACCAAAAGTGTTACATCAATTTCATTTGGTCCTAATGTAAATGTGTTGGCGAGTGGAAGTACAGACCAAACAGTTCGGTTATGGAATATAGAAACCGGTTCACATAAGACCATTCCTATTGACAATAAATCGTGGACAAAAGTAAGGATTAGTCCCGATGGACAAACTCTCGCGTCACAAAGTGAGAGTCAGGTCCGTTTATGGAACACAGAAACAGGTGTCCCCATAACAAGTTTCAAAGTTACAGAGAAGGGAGTTATAATGGCAATTTCTTTCAGTCCTGATGGACAAGTGTTTGCTGTTAGGCAATATAGAAACATACATTTGTGGGATACTTCTACAGGAGAGTTGAAAAGTAGCTTAAGGAATTCAACATCTCCACATGCACCGATTCCATTTAGTCCAGATGGTGGTATTATAGCATCCGCAGATTACAGAACTATTAATTTATATGATGTAGCTACTGGAGAAAAAATTAGGTCACTAACGCGAAATAGAAATGGCATAAATTCAATTACCTTCAGTCCTGACGGAAATATTATTGCTGGAACAAGTTGGGGTGAACTACATTTATGGGACAGGCACACAGGTGAACATAAGGCAACGCTAAGAGGTGATGATCACTTCAATCATCTTATGTTTAGTCCTAATGGACAGCACCTTGTTGCACATGGTGAGGCAAACATCTATATGTGGAATATAGACAAAAACAACATTCATAATTCTGAGCTGGGTTATGTGATAAACGGTCAAAATCCTGCAGTATATTCTGTCGCATTTAACAGAAAAGGAGAAACAATTGCAAGTGCACATCATTTTGAACAGATTAGATTATGGAACAGTGGGAACGGACAACTCAGTTCTATATGTAAAGGTTATCCGTACCCATTAAACCCACAGTCTGTTATGTTTTCACCGGACGGAAAGACACTTGCAAGTTTGAATATCAACACCCAAAGTTCTGGTGGATATGCACAGATTCTCTTCTGGGATGCAAGCAGTGGTGAATACCAAGAGATGTATAAGGGACATGGAAAGATGATTGGAAAAGGGATTTCATACCATCCACACAGCATCGCTTATAGTGGTGATGGTAAAATGCTTGTAAGTGGAAGTTTAGATGGCATGGTTCGTTTGTGGAGGACAAACACATCGAACAAATCAGGTTTTAATAAACTGGCAAGTGTTTTCTCAGGTAATCGTCTTGGAACTTTGAAGGGACATACAGATCAAATCCTATCTATTGCTCTGAGTCCGGACGATAAAATACTTGCAAGTGGAAGCTTGGATGAGACAATTCGTCTGTGGGATGTAGGTACTAAGAAACACATTAGAACACTCACTATACATAACTCACCTGTAAAATGTGTTTCCTTTAGTCCTGATGGTCAAGTGCTTGCAAGTTCGGATGAAATGGGGTTTGTTTATGTCTGGGATTCACTCAATTTTGAACCTAAAGCTATACCTAAAGTAGACTCAATTATTTCAGGTTATATCAATTCGCTTACATTTAGTCCTGATAGCAAAACACTCGCGATTGGCGGAAATGGTATATGTCTATGGGATATGAATACCAACAAGATTGTAGCTACATTTAAGAGTCAAACAGGGGCAGTGAAATCAATTCAGTTCAGTCCTGATGGTTCTTTGCTTGCAAGTGGATACTCAGATGGGACAGTGCTTATATGGGATGTCCCTATTCAGTAATTTGATATATTTACCTTTTCACACTTATGATCAACGATTTCCATCTGAATCTGAGAAGTAATACCAATTCTAATATTTATTACCCCAATACCGGATTCGACCATTGTTGTTGATTGGAAATCTTTCTTCTGTAGGAGCGACCTCCCGGTCGCGACCAGCAAATCAACGGTATGAATGCCATTTAGGCATTCACCCAAATCAACGGTATGAATGCCATTTAGGCATTCACCGGGTCGCTCCTACAAGTATTCCTCCGCAAATGGATACTTTATTTATTACAAATGGTATAACTCTCAGTTTCTCCGGATTGCCTTTCTAACGGATATTTCTCCAAAACATACCATAGTTATGCACCCGATTTGCCCATTAGCCACGTCATTAATTATAAAAGCACCATTAATGAAGTTCTGTTTACATCACTATAAATGTTGTCAAGAATAGTACTCATTATTCAAAGAAAAACTCACTGAGTATTTCCAATATGGAAAGTAGTTTATGAAAAATAATGATGTTGAATTAATTCGCAATGTTCTTTCGGGAGATGAATCCGCTTTCTCCACATTAGTTGAAAAATATCAGAAGCAAATTCATGCTCTCGCTTGGCGTAAAATTGGCGATTTCCATATCGCTGAAGAGATAACACAGGATACTTTCCTGAAGGCGTATCAGAAACTCGCATCGTTGAAACAACCGCATCGGTTTTCTGGATGGCTTTATGTGATTGCAACGCGCTGCTGTCAAGATAGACTGCGAAAAAAGCAAATTGAGACCGAACCGCTTGATGAAATGGACAGTGAAGAAGTTGAGACGGAGGCATATTCCCGATATGTTGCTGAGCAAGAAGCAAAGGTAACCGTTGAAGCACAACGTAATGTGGTAAAAAGACTGCTTGCTAACTTACCTGAAAGTGAACGCACGGTAATTACACTCCACTATTTCGGTGAGATGACTTGTGAAAAAATGAGCGAGTTTTTAGGTGTATCAGTGAATACAATTAAGAGCCGTTTACGTAGAGCGAGGAACCGGTTGAAAAAGGAAGAATCTATGATCCGTGAGGCAATTAGCAACTTCAAAATTTCACCGATCCTAACAGAGAACATAATGCAAGAAGTCTCCCAAATTGAACTGGCAGCACCTTCCAATAGCAAACCTATGATTCCATGGATAATAGGTGTATCAGGTGCATTACTGATTGTGCTAATGCTCGGAATAGGTAGCCAATACTTATCCCGTTTCCAGCGACCATATAGTTTAGATGCTCAGTCTGAGATGGCAGTGGACATCGTTGATTCTCCAATTGTTCGGAATCTTGAAGCGATACCTGCTAACCGTAATCAACTGGGAAAACTTGCTGATAATCGTGGTAGAGATAACGGTAATGAAAATGAATCGGATCAAATAATAGGTGATCAAGGAAACTATTCCAGATGGAAATTACCCGAAAAGGCGAAAATTCGTCTTGGAAAGGGTAAAGTCAGCAATTATGAAGGCAACTTAACAACGATTGGAAAAGGAAGGTCTTACCATTTTACATCCAACAGTTCACAGTTTTTAGTGATGACTTCTGTTGGTATTTGGTCGTATGATGTTCTAACTGGGAAAGAACTCATGTTGTCATCTGGTTCTGGTAGAGTAATGGAATATGTAGTTTTGAGTCCTGATTTACGGACTTATGCACTTACACCTAACCATAAAATAGAACTATGGGATGTACATTCTGATAAACTCATAACTACACTCGAAGGACATGATCGCTATGTAAGTTCTGTTGCATTCAGTCCAGATGGAAAAATGCTCGCGAGTTCAGATTCCGCAGGAATAATACGGATATGGGAGATTGAGAATGGATTACATCGTGTAATCTCTACACCACTGAATTTCGTGTCTAATTTGATGTTCAGTCCCGATGGTAATACGATAGTGAGCAGTAGTAATGATGATGTCCGCTTATGGGACACCGCAACGGGGAAGTTTAGGTTTGCTTTAGAGGAAACAGCTGGTGTAAATAACATAATATATAATTCCAATGGTAGTATTCTATTTGGTGTATACCGCAGTGAGGTGCGGTTTTGGGAACCGGATACTGGGAAAATAAATTTGAGATTAAAATTTGATAGGCACTTAAATTCCTTTGACACGCCATTAGCTTTATCACCAGATGGGAAAACTTTCGCTATTGTGGGAAAAAATGATTCTACTGTTGAATTATGGGATACACAGACTGGTTTACTGAAAAACACTCTTGCAGAAGATCAAGAAAATAAAAGCATACCAATAAAAACCGAGGGTGTCTCTAAAAGAGTGGATTATACTACCAAGGTTGTTAGGTCTATTGCGTTCAGTCCTGACGGACGAATTCTTGCTGTCGGGAGTGATTACGAAATTGTATTATGGGATCATGCCTCAGAAACTCAAGAATTGACACTAACAGGTAAAGGTATTTTCTTTAATCTTATGTTTAGTCCCAATGGACGTAATATCGTTGCACAAAATCTCGTACCTGAAGATGAATCGGGTATCTATATGTGGAACATCGATATGGTAGAGAAACATAATTCTAAACTACGACATTTTATTAAAGACCATAACAGAGAGATTTATTCTATGGCATTTAATTCGGATGGAAAGACACTTGTTAGTTCTCATGATTTGGAGGAAATAAAATTTTGGGATGTAACAAATGGAAAACTTAAAATGATTGGTAATGGATATCAACAGCCAACAAGGATTCTTTCCTTTGCGTTTACTCCGAATGGAAAAATACTATCAACCCTGAGCAGGTATTCACCGAATTCTTATAATATTCCTGTTGTTCTACTTTGGAATGCGGTTACAGGAGAATACCTATCATCCCTAACAGGGCATGAGGAAGAATTTAGGGATTCACATCCTTATGGATATGGTGGTGGTATTGCTTTTGGTTCGGATGGAAAAACATTGGTGAGTGGAAGTAAGGACGGAACGGTTCGACTTTGGAATTTGAAAACAGCAAGAGGTAAAGCGAAAGGTTCTCTTTCATCAACCCTAAAAGGTCATACTGCATCAGTTCTATGTATTGACTTGAGTCCTGACGGACATACTATCGCAAGTGGTAGTGCAAATAAAACCGTAAGATTATGGGATGTGGGTACTCGAACACTTAAAGCGACTCTTGTAGGACACACAGATGCAATTCTAACTGTTGCCTTCAGTCCAGATGGGTTATATCTTGCAAGTGGATGTAATGGTGGTTCAGTCCATTTATGGGATCCTAAAACTGGAGAACACAAAACTTCTCTGATAGGAAATGAACTATTTAAAAGACCTGTAAGTTTACCGCGTACAAAAGATGATCCGCCGAATATCACAGGTCGCACCCGTGGCGCAGTCAAATCACTCTTATTTAGTCCCGATGCCAAAACGCTTGTAGTCGGTAATGCTGTTGGAACAATTGATTTTTGGGATATGAGTACACTGCAGATTAAATCAACATATTCAAGGCATCATAGATTACACACTATAGCTATCAGTCCAGATGGACACACATTAGCAAGTGGTGGTTTAGATGGTACAATTCTCATTTGGGATGTACAACCGTAATGAATATCGGAACACTGTTCAAGTTGGGATGTTGTTACATATCGTTCAGTTGCTGTTTTATGCAGTAAATGGACGGAACCCTCGCACCATCAACCCGCGATCACTGTTGGCTTTCTTCGCTTCTTCTGCAGCTGCGGCACGTTTCTCTGCTTCTGCTCTATTTTCTGCGGTTGTTCCACCGATTATTACGAAGTCATCTGTTCGACGGTAACGGTTGATAAAGACCGGACGTGGTTTGTCAGACATATTCTGTTTGGAACCGTGGATAGTCTTGACATTAAAGAAGATAGAATCACCGGCATTTCCGACAACGGGGAGCGCGCTTTCCCAGGGCCATTCATCTTCCTCTAAACCGAGATGTGAGAATGTATCAATATGTTTGAGTTGTCCAAGCCGATGCGAACCGGGTACTACGTATAATGCCCCGTTCACAAGGTCAGTATCCACAACATAGTTCAAGATACCTACCGGACCTTGATACCGATGTTCAAAATAAGCGGAGTCTTGATGTAGGTGTTTTGGATGTCCTCCCACAGGTTCCTTGTAGAGACACTGTCCATTACCGAAAATCTCTACATTTGGACCCAGAATTGCTTCGACGATTTTGACTGCATTTTCATCAAATGCTGCCTGGAAAAATGCTGCACTTGATTGATAGTTTATTGCTAAGACCATGATCTGTTTGTCTCGGTCATAACCTTGTGGTGCAGGTAGGAAAAGCGTCCCATTAGGTGTGCGCCACCCTTCAACAATCTGTTGTGCTTGATCAAGAAGTGCTAAGGATTCCGCTGCGGCGGCTTCTATATCCTTATGGATGTTCTTAATATAAGGTTTCATCAGACCACGCACAACAAGGCATCCGTGTTCCTCAAATATGTCTGCTGCCTCTTGAAAGTCCAAATTGTCAACAGATATTTCAATGTCTTCTATTTTTACATCTGGTTCATGTTCCACTTATTATTCTCCTAAAAAATTACATCTGGAAGGAAGTTGTAAGTATGCAGATATATGTTCAATGTAAAACTGTCCATTATTTCAATTTGGGTCTGCGTCCTGTTAATTTTTCTAAATAATCCGCAGTTTTCCTTAAATCGTTTTTAAGTTTTCTTGTAGCTTTCTGTTTTTTCACTTCTTCAGTCTGATATCGAACTCGGTAGGTTCCTTTTTCCAGTCGTCTCAACGCGAACTCGCCCGGAACATTACGATTAGTATAGGAGAGCATGTTACGTAACAACCAATAGACATCTGAAGGCGAAAAAGTTAAAGGACAATAATCTGAATTACTTTTTACTGCATCTAATGTTGTCTGCACCAATTCAATAACTTCTGCAAAGGTATAAGTTTTATCATCCAATTTAATTTGATTTTTTTCCTGCTCAACTAAAATGTAATTCATTATCTGCTCCTCATAACTTAATTGTAGGCATCCGAGCGGGTTGTGATTCTGAAGGTTTCATATCGTCTGACACATTACGTATCTGAATGAGTTGAGATACAATGCTTACTGCAATTTCAGGTACAGTTTTGGAATTTATGTCCAATCCGATAGGTGCGTATACTCGCTGTAGTTTTTCTTGAGGAATGCCAACCTCGATTAAATCATCAAATATCAGTTTTATTTTCCGACGACTTCCAATTAACCCGATGTATCTTGCATCAGATTCAACGACACTATGTAGTGCAGATTCATCGTGTTGGTGTCCACGGGTAACAATGACCACATAGGTAAGATGGTTTTTTGGGTATTTTCGAAGTTCTTCAGCAATGTCCCCGATGATAATCTCGTCTGCTTCTGGAAGTCGTTCTGCAGATGCAAAATCTGCTCTATCATCAACAATAACGATATCAAAGTCCAACCAACTACCTAAATGGCAAAGAGCCTGTCCGACATGTCCAGCCCCAGCAATAAGTAGCGTTGGTCGTGGTTGTAGCGGTTCCAGAAAGACTGAAGTAGTATCGTCTTGTTGATACAAACCCGCGCTGTTTTTTTCAAGTATGCCGGTAATTTGGTTTTCCACATCTGCTTCCAATGCAGTATTTCCCAAGGAACCGAGCCGCACTCCGTTTGTTGCAAAAATCATCTTCATACCGACATTATCGATTAGTTGTTCGCTTTTCACAACTGTTGCACACATAAGTGGAATTTTCTGAGCATTCAGTTCTTGAAGTTGATTGAACATAGCTGCTTCTTCACGAGTTTTAGGTAGGTCTATGAAGATTTTCATATTTCCACCACAGATTAGACCGTCGTCCCATCCATAATCGCTATCCAATTGGAATTCAAGCAGACGGGGTTCTCCATTTTGCATTAATCCGATAGCTTGTCGTCTTGCTTCTGCTTCAACACACCCACCACCGAGTGTGCCGATATTTCGCAAATCGGGAAGAATCAACAGTTTTGCCCCGGGTTTTTGCGGGGTAGATCCTTTTGTTTCAACGACAGTACAGTATGCACCGACTTGCTCTGATTCAATCAATTCAGGGATTTTTTTATATATTTCTCTCATCAGTGTTTATTAACTTGAAACGTGGCTGTTATCGAATCAAGATAACTCTTAGGTTGGAGTCGATTGGAATGTATAGCACTTATCTATTAATTACGGTTTTGTTCTGCTGCACTTTGTGCTATGAGTTGTTTAAACTGTTCACGTTGTGGTTCTGTTAACTCTAATGGAACAATACCTTCTATGCCGTCACTACCGATTCTTGAAGGGACGTTGAGGAAAACTGATGTTGTGTCAGTTGAGATTAGAGTGCCAACACTCATAACCCGTTTTTTATCAAGGCTGATTGCTGAAAGTACTTGAAGGATGTGGCTTGTCAGCGTAAATTCATTTGCTGTGGTATACTGACACCGGTTAGCAACATTAGATATGAGATTCTGGATTTCAGTTTCATCCATTAATTGTGTCAAAGGAATACCGTTGACTCTACAATACTGTGATAATGGATGTGTTACTTCGTCATTGCCAATTGCCAATGCCGAAACATCTTTCACTGATAGTCCGATTCGATTTGCTATTTCTGATTTTAGATGTGCTGTTGCGATACCGTTTGCTATACCGATTAATTTACTTAATTCATAAGTTTGATGTATCCAAGCAGAAACATAGTTTGCAAAAGGCATTGCACAGAGAATAATAGCATCCTGAATAGATTCATGAATGATTGGAAAAATATGTCGTGCATTTGATAAGTTCGTTGTTTTCAATGCCTGTGTTGAGTGGAAACCGTAAGGTAAGGAAGCGGGTAATAGTACAACAACATCCGTATCAGTGAGATCCTCAACATCCTTTGTAAAGGTAACATCAGAATCACTCGCACTCAATGCACTGGCAAGGGAGATATCTTCTACACTTTCGGTAATAGATCGTCTGTTAATCGTATTGCGGGTACCCTTAATATTATGAGATTGAGTTCCGGAAAAAAGTACAATCTTCTGAGCAAGTTCAGAATGACAGATACCCCAAGCAACTGTAAGTGCATACTGATTTTGTCCGATCAATGCTATTTTCATGCGAATTGTTCCTATAAGAGTGTCTCAACAATTTCTTGAAATCGAGTTTCAAGGTTTTCACGTTGTTGGACCATCTCATTATCTGCGTTTAATTTTGTATCAAGTAATTCGTCGTAACGCTCAACATATTCCATTAAAGTTTCTACATCCTTTTCATAACATATCACTGAGGATAGGACCTTTTCCTTGACAACGACTGGTAGTTCATCAATGGTAATTTGTGTTAATTCCCATCTCCATACTTTCTCAGAAATGTATGATATAAATCTATCTAAAACTTCCCCTGTATACCCACTATTTTGAAGTTCTTTTACCTCTTGTATTAGCCCTAAAACTTGGTTGAACAGATCATCTGACAGGATATTACGCAACTCCATCAATATGCGTCCCGTTGTAGATATAGGTAGTTTGTATTGTAGCAGAAACACCCTAAGATTCTGATAATCTTCCAGAGTTTTTATATCAGTGAGCCATGTTTCTCCAATAGATGGTAGGTCATCCAGGTCAAAACTCAGGATCTGTTTTTTCCGTATTTTCTCAATATCAGCGACCTTTTTGTTTATTCCAGCTTCTGCTAACGTATATAACGTCTTCGCTTCACTATAAGGCTTTAAAAACGTTATCATATCACCAACTTTTGTCTGCTCCGCTTGAATAGTATCATAGGTTAAATTCCCATTGTGATTGGGATTGATAGATTTTCGTTTCTTACCTTTGCGTTGTGGATTTGCAAGCTTGATTGCACGCTTTGTTAATGTATCATCGTATTTTTCCAATTCTTGACGCAGTAAGGACAATGTCACATCGCTATGAATTGCGAGTTTCTCTGCAGTCGTAATATCCCGAATAGAATGTCCAGTTTTTGCCACAAGAGCTTTATTCAGGTTCCGTTCAAGAATTTTGCGATCCCTTTCGTTTTCAACGACAAGCTGACTTTCTAATGTGAGATTCATTAATCTTTTGGTCTGATCTGGTACGCTGATGTTAATATCACACACTGGTTGAAAATCTGTGAGCAGTTTTTCACGAGTTTTACCGTTAAGTACTAAGCTCCACATAGTGGTGTAATAAGATTGTAGTTTTTCAGTTTCAGATGGAGATTGTTCTATCCATAGTTTAATGATAGGCAAACAGTCATCAATCTGTTGAAAAATATTATCAAGTTCAGAATCATCAATCTCAAATCCAATAAATTTACGCGTTGAATTTCGGTTTGAATTGTTGTTCCTATTTGTTTTCGCAGTTTTTTGGGTTAATAGTATATCTCCAAGCGGTTGTACTAACTTTTCAAAATCCTGTTGATGCATACTTGTAAAGTTTGCAATGTGAAGTAACTCCGACCAAATATTATGCAATCTTTCAAGTTGTTCTGGATACAACGTTGAACGTAATCCGATCCGATTCAATTTTTCACGTACAGTGCCAGATGTCCATTGGGGAAGATATATATTGTCCAATGGAATATCATTTTCTAAAATCTGTAGTTTAACTGGACTTACGTAGCCCTTATCAATTAAATCGGTTTTAAAAACGAGATCATGGAAAAGTGCAGTACCGTTATCCAACACTTGACTGGTCAACATGTAAATTGATTGAATCAGATAGTTGAAAGTTAATTGTTGATTTTCTTGCAGTCTCCATTGTTCAATTATCAAGTCAATATTATCTTTAAGTGTGTCGGTAGTACTCTTTGTTGATTCTTGCTCAAAGTTTTCGCCAAGATAATCTTCATAGAACTCACAGAAAGTCGTAAGAGTATTCCTTAATTCACGTATGACAAGATCGTCCCAAACCTTATTGTGTATAGATTGTCCCCGATTTAGCATTAGAGCACGGAGTCGACTTTCAACACCTTGTTGAAATTGTGTCATCAGTTGATATGCATGTTGATTTACCTTAAGCATATAGTCCTCAATTTTTGAGGTGCATTTAGTAATCGCATCTTCAATTACATCAGATTGTGCTGTAAATGCAATGGGAACTAATTTAACAAATGTAGGTTCAAATGGGTTATATACTGCTGCAGTTAACAACACCTTGACAGATGGTGGTTTTTCAGCATCCTTTTCATCTATAAATTTGTTATGAATTGATAGACAGTCTTCTAAATCGATTAGATCTGGATAGTTTTTGATATGTGTCCGCGCCACTACCAAAACTGTATCGTATCCTTCATTCTCAATCTCAGTGTGCATTACATCCTCATTGAGATGTAAACGGTTGATATGTGTCTGTTCTGGGATAACCACCTTAACCGAATGATTATCTGATGTTCCCGTTTTCGTGAGAATAAATCCGCCAGTTTTAATAGTGTGTGGAACTATTAAACGAGATTGTAATACTTCTTCAGCCAGTTCAGAAAGTGTTAGTGATTTTCCTAAATGTTGTACGGTAATATCCGTGATGACCCCGTCAGCAAAATCCGTGATTTGTCGAGTGTTGCGTTCTAACTCTTGGATACTTTTGTGAACGCGGTCATAATCATCATCTGCCAAAGCCTGTATCTTGGCTTCGTCAATCCAAGATATCCATGCCCCTGGACGATGCTTTATTTTTAGGGTTAGTTTACCGTCTTGTGAATCAAAACCAGGAAGAATTTGACTTTCAGAGGTCACTTTTGGAGTCCACACAATCAAATGTTTATCGCTTCTATTTCCGAGACTAACTCCAAATGTGTCTCCCTGACTAATTCGTCCTTCAACACTTGCTTTGATCTTATCAGTTAATGTAAAAAGTGAGTCTGAGTTAAAATTAAGAGATATATCTTGCATTGCGTCAATTAGACGTTTCCTCCACTTGTTGATAATCTAACGAAGCGTAGTTCTATTTCTTCGTTGATTATAGAATAATTAATATTGTCACAACCTGTTTTTGTGAAAATGTGTTACTCAAGAGATTTTTCCAGCAATTGTTCTTGGTTTATTTCAAGTCCCCACACGTCCCAACCATCAACTTTCTTTCTTGCGAATAGTTCAATTTTACTCTGTTCAGGAAACATCTCATCAATACGTTGTCGCACTTCATCAGGTTTTTCGGAATGACGAGTTCTTTTAGCTTGGACGAGTTGTCTGATATTTCGCATTCCTCTCGGCTGTGGAATAGTCCCGCGTTTAAACACAAGACATAATTCACACTGGCTCATAGTATAAAACCCGGGGTTTACGCGGCACTTGTCCCAAACGAAAGCAACGGTTGCCCAATGAAATCCCCATGCTTTACCTAACATTATAGCTTGGTCAAGGTGAGGAGATGAACTCCACATAAACAAAAGACTATTCTGTGTGCTGATAGCAGCAATATTCCATTTCACCATCTCATTTACAGAAACGGTTGGATAATGTATTATTGCTCCACCACTATCTTTTCCTCCAATACCAGTGTGTTGGAGTTGCCCTTTATAGTCCCAAGGTGGGTCAGCGTAGAGAATTTGATATTGTTTCTTCGGAAACGGAGGGTGTAATACCATATTAAGTTGACAGCAATATCTATCATCCTAAACAACAGTACTGTCTGTATTGTGAAGCCGCACACGAAAAACTTTGGATCATGTCCATATATATTCTGTTACTGCGCTTCAACACTAAGTCCTTCTTGAGGGATGTCATTGTTTGCGACCAACATATCACGGTCAAAGATAAAATCGCTACGTTTGCTACCAAGTTTTTCACTATCTTCTTGGCGTTCCCTGAAATATTGTGGGAGCGTAAGTCCTGTCATCCGTATAGCGTCTTCTGGACATGCTTCAACACAATATCCACAGAAAATGCACCGTAGCATATTTATTTCAAAAACATCAGGATATTTTTCTCGTTGATATCCTTCTTTGGTAGTCCATCCATCTGGTGCGGGAGCCGCTTGTATTGTAATGCAGTCAGCGGGACAAGCAGTAGCACATAAAAAACATGCGACGCACTTAATTTCATCTTTTTCGGTTGTGGTCAATTTATGGATTCCGCGATATCGATCATTTCGTTCATCTACACTTCGCGGGTCTTCTGGGTATTGTATCGTTAATTTCTTTTTTGGGATATGCTTTAACGTTGTAAGCATTCCCTTAATCAACGCTGGGATATAAAGTCTATCCCAAAATGACATCTCTTCGCTAACTTTCATAAACGAATATCCTTTCTGATTAGAACTTCTAAATCAAGATTATTTATGTAGTGATGTTGGCAACTGTATAGTTCGGTGCCTCTTCCGTAATATCAATATCGTGTGGATGGCTTTCTCTATACCCACTACTTGACATACGAACAAATTGAACATCGTTCCGTAAGGATTCAATATCAGCTGTGCCACAATATCCCATAGCAGACCTAATTCCACCTACCAACTGATATACAAAATTGCTAAGTTTTCCTTTATGTGGGACTCGTCCTTCAATTCCACGCGGGACAAGTTTCGCTAAATCTTCGTCTCCCATTTGCTCTCCAAGTTCAAGGTTTCTTTTTCGTAGGGCACCTAACGAACCCATACCGCGATGAATTTTATATGTTCTACCTTGGTAAATAACTGTTGAACCTGGACTTTCATCTGTGCCAGCGAGCAAACTTCCAATCATCACGGAACTTGCCCCTGCACCAATTGCTTTAGCAATATCACCAGAATAGCGGATACCACCATCAGCAATAATAGGTATTCCTGCTTTATCTGCCTCCTGAGCACAATCATATATTGCGGTTATTTGTGGGATACTGACTCCTGCGATAACGCGTGTTGTGCAGATAGACCCAGGTCCGACACCTACCTTCACTGCATCTGCCCCAGCATCAATCAGGCTCTTCGTTGCTTCCGGTGTAACAACATTACCTGCGATGAGTTCAAGGTTGGGGAAATGGGTATTGATATATTCTGTTGCTCTTATTACATTTTTGGAATGACCGTGTGCAGTATCTAACACAAGCACATCTACACCAGCATCTACCAACATACCGACATCTTCCAACGATGTTGAGGGGATTACCGCTGCACCAACACGTAGTCGACCAGTATCATCCTTACATGCTTGTGGGAACATTTGCACTTTGTCAATATCTTTGATTGTAATCAATCCACATAATTTGAGATCTTCATCAACAATCGGTAATTTTTCCTTCCGATGTTCGTGAAGGACCTTTTTTGCTTTATCAAGCGTGATTCCGGGGGATGCTGTAATTAACTGCTCTACTGGGGTCATCCGAGCAGTTACGGGTAAATCAAGATTCTCCTCATATTTTAAGTCTCTGTTTGTAATAAGTCCGACAAGGTATCCGTCATCCGTTACAATTGGCACACCACCAATCCGGTAACGTGCAGTTATTTCATGTGCTTCACGTATCGTTTTATCCTGTGTCAATGTAATGGGGGCACTGATCATACCACTTTCTGAACGTTTTACGCGATCAACTTCAGATACCTGTTCTTCAATAGAGCAGTTGTAATGGATAATTCCGATTCCACCTTCCCGTGCAATTGCAATAGCGAGCGTAGATTCGGTGACGGTATCCATCGGTGCGCTACAAATAGGGATATTTAACCTTAGGTTTCGTGTTAACTGGGTACTTGTGTCCACGTCATCCGGAAGGATGCTGGATTCCGCGGGAATGAGCAAAACATCGTCGAAAGTTAACCCTTCTTTTGCAAACTTCGGGGGAAATTCATCGGAAATTTTGGTGTCCATCGGAACCATCTCCTTTTTCATGCAGATTTAGGTGGGTAAAAAGGCTCGTGAATGTAGTCCTAAAAACACGCTTTGCCAATCATAATATATTATAGCATATTGTCACTTGCATGTCAAAATAATTTTGGCAGTTGTAAATGTCGTATAACTTACAAATATCATGGACATTATATAAAGATTCTGCAAAGTTTAGCAACAGTTTTTTAATCATTACAATTTCATCAACTGTGGTAAAATATCTCAAACTGAAGAATTTATATTATAAGGGGAAATAATTAATGGGCAACTTAAATGTTGGTATAGTTGGACTTGGATGGGTCGCAGGGGCACATATTGAGGCTTTCAAAGCAGTTGCAGGTGCTGATGTTACCGCTATCTGTTCAAGACGAGACCATGATGAAGCAGTTTTAGCTGAAACTTACGGCACGCCACTAAAAGCCTATACTGATTATGATAAAATGCTTGCTGATCCAGATATCCACATAATAGATATATGTACTCCGCACCCATTTCATGCGGAACAGGCAATCGCAGCAGCAAATGCAGGTAAACATCTTATAATTGAAAAACCGATCTGTCTTACCTATGAAGATGCTTTATCAATTCGGGAAGCTGTCAAAAATACAGGTGTAAATGTGTGTGTTTGTTTTGAATGCCGTTACAGTGCACATTTCACAATGATTCGTTCAGTTATAGATAACGGTTTACTTGGTGAATTACACTACGCAGAGGTGGATTACTACCACGGTATTGGACCTTGGTATGGACAATATGAATGGAATATCAAGAAAGATTTTGGTGGTAGCACGCTACTCACTGCAGGATGCCATGCACTTGATGCTCTACTCTTTTTTATGGATGGTAGTGTTGAAGAGGTGACCAGTTATCAAACACAATCAATAGGTGAAGCGTTTCAACCTTATGAATACAAAACCACAAGTGTGAGTCTGCTCAAATTTGAGGGTGGTGGCAAAATTGGAAAAGTCACGTCTTGTGTTGACTGCTTACAGCCGTACTATTTCCACATCCATCTTGTTGGTAGTGAAGGAAGTTTGTTGGACAATCGTATTTACTCAGCGAAACTTAAGGGTATGGATAAAAGTAAGTGGAGCACGCTTGAAACTTCATTGATTGATTCCGGGGACGTTAGCGATCATCCTTATGAACCGCAGTTCCAAGCGTTTGTAGATAGTATTGGAAGAAATGAACCGATGCCGTTGACTGATTTTGATACAGCATTTGAAACGCATCGTGTTGTGTTTGCTGCTGACAGGTCTGCAGAAGATGAAGGACGGACTGTGAAATTGTCTGAATTGGAATTTTGACATACTCCCAAGCCTTGAGGCATGGAAGTATGTCAATACGGTGTTTCTTCTGTAGGAGCGACCGTTCCCATTTTCTCATAAATGTATTTATATCGCGACCGGGGAGGTCCCTCCTACAAGAAGAAAATCGGACTTTGAAAGCCCTCCAACAAGAGAAATTCCAGTAATATTTTATTATAGTAAACTATTGAATTAATGGGACATTTTGATATGTAGGAGGGAACTCCGATTCCCGACTATCAGTCAACCCACCAAAAACCCTCTTTTCTTATCCCGGGGAATGCCTTAATGGCATTCATACCCGCCGAATACCATACGCGTATTCGGCGTTGATTTGGACAAATGCCACATGGGGAATGCCAAAAGGCATTCATACCCGCCAAATGCCACACGCGCATTTGGCGTTGATTTGAGGGAATGCTATATAGCATTCATACCGTTGATTTCTTGATTTGGTAAATCCTGGTTCAGACAGTTCTTTGTCAGAATCACTGAAAACACTGAAAATACCCTCTTCCTTCAGTGTCTTCTGCGTCCTCCGTGCCTTCAGCGATTCAGACAATCCCACAATTCTGACAACTAAAAACTGAAAAATAAACCAAAAAACCGAAACATACATGAAACATACATGAAACATATTGTTCCGACCCCCACCTTCCCCTTCCAACCCATCCAACCACGTGTTATAATACTACCACTATGATAAAACAAAACAACAAACCCAACATAACCGTATTCGTAGGTCGGAGCGAGCAAAGCGACCTCCGACTTCTTACATTTTGTAGAACCAACCTCCAACAAATAGCCAAAAAAGTTACCAAAATTATTTTTTTTCAACCACAAAAAACCGATGAAAACAACCCACAAACCCATACGGAAACTAACATTAGACCAATTCTACCAAAAGTTACCGTTATGTCAAAAAAAGTTACCATACGGTAACCTTTTAAGGAGGAATATTCCGATGAAATTCAATGACATACACAAACAATTCGCCGTCAAATCCTTCGCAAAAATGATGACACGATCAGAAATCCAAGGTAGGTCAAGATAAGAAAAAGACCAAAAAAGAGCAAAATAAAAAAAGCGAAATTCGCGTCACATTCCTTATCCTGACTGAATTCTTAACGTCACTGTGACGTGCAAAAAAGTCACAATTTATAGCACATACGGATAAACAATGTAAGGGTAAAATAACAAATATAGATTTCGCTTCTTTCTACACGACCTACAAGAGATTATATTGAATTGTGAAAAATATTCCGAAAAAACCGATAACTATAGTAGAGATTAGAATTAACGCTACATTCCTGATGTAGGAGGGAACTCCGATTCCCGATTGCTCCTAAGTCCTGTCGCGATTCGGAGATCACTCCTACAGAAATGTGTCTCTTTAATTTCAATGTTTACTATAAGTTGACAGTTATGGGTTAAGGCACGGAACCCAACCTACGATCTCATTCATTTCTGTTATATTGAACTCACGTTAATTTATCGATACAACTGGATATGGAATAATCGTGGTGTTATGACAGGGAGTTATGCCAATGCTGAACTGCGTGTGGAATTGTTTGCAAGTTTTCAATCGTGGTTTGGAGGGGAATAGCACATTCTGGACCAATGAGTGGTACACCAGCTTCAAGGTTCTTTATGACTTCTGCGTGAACGTCTTCCGGCTGTTTTGCAAAGAGTGTTTCAGGATTATTGATATTACCTACCAGTGCAATCCGTTCCTGCACAATATCCATCGATTCTTGCGGTTCGTTTTTTGAGTCGTAATGGAATGCAGCCATTCCAGTTTGTGCAATGTATTCCATGCGATCGACAGTACGTCCACATATATGTAGGATAAGAGGGATTGGGATTCGATCTACGAATTCAATATGCAAGTCACGGAGATAGCGTTTGTAGTACTCACCGCTGACGAGGTCACCTGTGGCATGGTCAGGGAGTGTGAGAGCGTCTGCGCCTGCTTCTATCTGAGCAATACCGAATTGTACGGTGGCTTCTTTCATACGATCCAATGCGAGTTTCGTTTTTCCGGGATCGTCAAGGGATAGCAAAAGGAAAGGTTCAACCCCAAAGCAGTGGTAACCAAGTGACCATGGTCCCATTGTCTTTCCAATAACAGCAACTTCATCACCATATTCTTTTTTTAATATCTTGATTGCTTCAAGCACGCATTGTGTGTCTGGATGAGTAAGGAAATCGTTAGGGATATTAATATCGTCAACATCTTCCCAAATTGGTTCACGCATTTTTACCGTGGGCCAATTATCCTTCTGTTCCCACTGTATTTTACATCCGAGTGCACTGGATTCTTGAATAATTGTGAAGACCGGCATGATGGTATCAAAACCGAGTTCAGTATAACCTGTGGCAGCAAGTCTTGCCATCAGTTCAGGTTCTCGATTTGCTTGTGGGAATGGAGCACCGACCAAATCCATCAATTCAACGGTCGCAACAGAGGTGGGATTACATACAGGCGTGCGGTCAGTTGGTTCATTGCGGAGAGCTGCAAGAACACGTTCACGTCCGGACATCGGTTTGACAACGGGTTGTTCATTTTTCACAGTGATTACCTCAAGTTTGTTGACTGGGTGCAGTAAGCATACCTCGTGCAGCATCTGCTTCCTCTTCTCGAAGAATTATACGAACATTTGGGGCACGAACTAACAATAGTCCAATAAGTTCATCGTGTGACTGACCGCATGGGAATTTGACAGAATCTGTTGAATTTTCTTCCGCAGGTTCCATCTCACCCAATTTTATCAATCCAGCAGCTATGGAAGAGATACGCCGTTCTGCCCTACGACCTTCTCCATTTGATTTTACGCTATATGTGCCAGAACCAAGAGAGTCAACAGAAATAGTTAACTTAGATTTCTTATCAAGTATGTTCAGGGGACGGGGTTGAACATGGGTGTCCGATGTGAGTTTACATGCCTCTAAGAAAACCCGACGACATGCTGCTTCATGTTTATCACCACATGGAAAATAGAGCAAACTATCAGAAGTCTTTTGCATACCACCCAATGTCTGCATAATATTAATGACTTCTTGTATTCGTTTTGCAGCACCTTCTAAACGACTGTATGTATGAACTCGGAAGACCGCACGTGAATCGAGATCTTGTAGGTAAAGTGCTATAGTAATATCCTTGAAATGAGGATCTATAGGGACGAGTTCAATTCGTCTACCGATATTTACAATGGATGTCATGAATGCCTTATATGATATTGTTAGCGAAGGATAAAACTACCACCGTAGGTATTGTCAATGTAGTCGTAGACTCTTTCGGATACGCGGCGTAGGATATTTGCACGTTGACCGACCCATGCCCCAAATGAAATTCGTCGCCTACGGTAATTGGTTTTAGTTTTGTCTTCGATCAAACCTGTAAAGACATAAGATCGAAGTTTACCTTTTGGATCACGCATTTCAATAATACCACTATCACCTATTAATCCGTAAACTGTTCCTGTTTTATTATAAACCTTTACAGATGCTGGGATACGTGTTTTTTTGAAAATATAATCACCGTTCTGTAGTACAAAGTAATACTTCATTTTGTCTGAATATGGAAGTTTATTATGCCACAACCGTACATAAAACTCATTCAGATCTCTGGCACTGGTTAGATTACGGTACGTCCGTCCATTTGCGGGTATATATTCAATTATTTTTGTATGTTTGAAATAAGGATAATTCGCTCTAAGTTTTCTGTTGACATTGTAAGGACCACCTAACAATCGCATAAAATAGTTAGTTGATGTGTTTGAACTATACCGAATCATTTTTTTTAAATGTTCCTTATTTCGGGTTGTGTGATGTAAGCGACCTTGTTTGACTTCATGAAAATATATGAGCATCACAAAGTTCTTTACTAATGAGGCAGCCATCATCTGTCGGTTCTCATTAATTGAAACCAACTTCTTATTTCTTGACAGATCAAAAACGACAAAACTTGTGCGTTCTGTTGAAGCCAAAGGACCTTTACGTCGGAATTGTTTTATAATATCATCTATAGTTTGTTCGAGTGGAGAATCAATTGTTGGGTCATGTACAGCGTTAGCAACTGTGGTTGTGTTGAGCAAAACACAGAAACCACAGCAAACCAAAATACCGATAAAAATTTTCAAATAAGCATTCATCAGTGATTGTTTTCCTCTATTATGTGTAATGTCCACGATAAATGTGGGATATAATTGCTTTTGATATTAAGTAATGACGCTGTTGACCAGAAACCGTTTATTAGTTCATCTAATTGGCAACCGGTAACAAGCTGCTTCTCGGCTGTTACGTACAAGCAGATAATTATCTGCAAGTGCAGGATTGTTCCATGTTTGTCCATTTATTGCGGAAAAATGTGCGAGTTCTTTATGTTCTTCTGGGTTTGGTTCTAATAGGACGATATCACCAGATTCGGTAAGTACCAACAAGACATCAGTAATTAGGAGTGTTTGGCCATGCCCATAACGACCACGTTTCCATTTTCTTTTACCATTAGCCGAATTTACACAAGCGAAGATTCCATCATCAAGACCGTATATAAAACCTTCATAGTAAATGATGGTGGTAAATTTAGCTTTAAAATAGATTGTCTCCCATAAGAGATTAACGTTAAATTCTCCTGATGGGTTACTTCTGGTAATATGAAATAACTTCGCACCGATTCCATAAGCAGATGAGACGAGAAGTTTGTCCTCAGGAAGCGGGGTAGGTTGTGATGCTATTTCTACACCAGCAGACTGCCAACTTTGCTTCCACAGGAGTTTGCCAGTTGAAGGTTCATGCGAGGTTACAAGTCCATCGTCAAACAATATCACCTGTTCTGTTCCTGCGAAGTTAGTAAAAAATGGTGAACTATAGGCACTCCGAATTCTTTGTCCAGTCCACGCAATATCACCCGTAGTTTTGTTATAGGCAACTGCACCCCCGGCACTCACGATTACAAGATCGCCATAAACGAGAGGAGAAACACTCACACCCCAAGGAGGAGCAGAAGCATTGTTTTCTTCGAATATATTGGTAGACCAAATTTGTTCTCCGGTTTCAAACTTCAAACAATTCAGAATACCAGTTCCTCCGACAGTATAGACATGGTTTCCATCTATGGTTGGTGTTGCCCGCGGACCCAGTTGACCAAGTGCTGTATAATATCTTGCCTTGTCTCTGTGTGTCCACTTTTCCTTACCTGTATGTAAGTCGTAACATACAACCTTTTCCCATTCATCTTCCTGCTCCTGAGTGATTGCAGAATCACCGACAACTGCATAACTCGACCACCCTGCACCGATAGGATGCCTCCAGATTAATTCTGGTGGATTGTTTTTCCAATCAGTATCAAGTCTAATTCCTGTTACTACAGCGTTTCTGTTGGGACCGAGGAATTGTGGATAATCTGTCAGAACCTTATGTGATGAGTTGTGCGTTTGGGAAAAAGTGCTGTGTGGTTCTCCGCCCCACCTGAGTTTGAATTGCGGGACAAGGTCACCACTGAACCCATTAAATTGGAAAAAGATTACAAAAGAAAATGTGATAAGAAGGAATACACCAAATCCGAGTAATTTAATTCTCCAAGTCAAACGTGATAACACTAACAACCACACTAAACCCAGAACAACCGTAAAGAACAGAAGTAACACTGAGAGTGCAACTTTATCTTGACGATGACCCGCATCCCTTATCCACACTATACCGATCCCAAGCATGGCAAGACCGATGATGATAAGTAGGGGCCACAATCGTATACTTTTATTTTTCTGGGACATGAATGGAAACTCTACTTTACGAAACAACTAAATTAGGTTACTTATATGATATTTATATGACAAAAAATTGTCAAGTATAAATTCTAATTTTTTCGCTTTAATATACATGAGAAAGTTATAACAATTACGATAGTACATTTTTAAAATAAAATTGACACCGTACGCTAACAGTGCTACAATTTAGCATGCTTCATGAGTCAGTGGGAGGTAAATCTATTATGGATAAAGTGCTGGTTAGCGATTTGCTATCACAGCAGGGATTAGATGTTTTAATCAATAGTGGTAATTATCAGGTAGATGTTGAATTAGAGTTGTCACACCAGCAACTTTTGGAATGCATTGGAAATTATGATGCGTTATTGATTAGAAGTGAGACGAGAGTAACTGCAGATGTCATTGATGCGGCAAAGCATCTGAAGGTCATTGGACGCGCTGGGGTCGGTGTTGATAATATAGATGTTGAAGCAGCAACACGAAACGGTATATTGGTCGTCAATACGCCTACCGGTAATACAATAGCTGCGGCGGAACATACCATTGCGTTGTTATTAGCTTTGGCACGGAACATCGTTCCAGCGGGAATTTCCCTCAAAAACCGCACTTGGCAAAGAAGCGATTTTATCGGTGTTGAACTATACGGTAAGGTATTTGGAACAGTAGGACTCGGTAGGGTTGGACGCGAAGTAACAAAACGAGCACACGCTTTTGGCATGCAACTTATCGCTTATGACCCGCATATATCTGCCAATGCTGCAGAAACATTAGGTGTCCGTCTTGTTGACCGACAGACCTTATTTCGTGAATCGGATTATATCTCAATTCATACCATCCTTAATGCCGATACCTACCACAGTATTGGAGAAACAGAATTACAATTGATGAAACCATCTGGACGTTTGATAAACTGTGCACGTGGTGGAATCATTGACGAAAAGGCACTTTATCATGCGTTAAAAGAAAAACAGATTGCTGGTGCTGCGCTTGATGTTTTTGAAGATGAACCGGCAACTGATAATCCGTTACTTGAATTGGAAAATGTTCTTGCGTTACCACATCTTGGTGCTTCAACAACTGAAGCACAAGAACATGTTGCTATTGAAGTGGCACAACAGGTCATCAATGCCTTAAACGGTAAACCCGTTGCTAACGCTGTTAACCAACCCAAAATTGATCCAAGGGTGTTTGATATATTAGGACCCTATTTGGAACTTGCAGAAAAGATAGGAAGTTTTCATGCACAAATTGTTGAAGGACAAGTTTCATCCATAAAAATACATTATAGTGGAACACTTTTTCAGAAAGAAGATGTAACACCTATTACTGTCGCACTACAAAAGGGAATATTAACACCAATATTAACTGAGGTAAATTATGTCAACGCTCCATTTCTCATCAAACAGCGTGGCATATCCGTGACTGAAACAAAAAGTGATTCTCAGACGGATTTTGCAAACTTGATGACTGTCACCGTCATTACAGATAAGGGGGAGACTATTCTTGCGGGAACAACATTTGGCAAGAAAGATATCCGCATTGTACGTATCAACCAACTTCATCTTAACGCAATACCAGAAGGATATATATTACTTATATACAATCGGGATCAACCGGGTATGATCGGTTTAATTGGAACTATCTTGGGTGAGCATGACATCAACATTGCTGATATGACAGTTGGACGTTCAGTCATTGGAGAATACGCACTTACACTGATTACTGTAGACAGTTTAGTACCACGTAATGTACTTAACACAATCGCAGCACAGGAAAAAATAGATTTCGTCAAGCAGGTTATTATTTAGAAAGCAGGATTGTATAGACTTAGGGAGAATTAGTTTGGATGCAAAACAGATATGTTTGTTGATCAATGATGAGATACCGAAAGAAAGATTATTTTTGTCAGAAAAAAGGGATGTTCATCCCAACTGTAATACATCTTGGAGAATCTCACCAGAACCTTTCTGGATTTCACAAGAAGAGTTAAGTTGGTTTGAAGAACTGGGTCCACATTTATTACAGTTTTATCGCGCCTGCAATTTACTTTATTCCCAAAGTGTAAGAGGAATTCAGCCCTCTTGGGTAGCAGAATACTTGGATATTGGCAAACCTGAGTCTGTTATTCAACAGGGACGAATGAATCGGTTCAAAAGCCATATCCCCTCTGTAATTCGTCCTGATATATTACCTACCTCTGATGACACACGTGTAATTACGGAATTGGACTCTATTCCTGGTTTCATCGGTGCAACAGGTTGTTTAGCGAGATTATATTCGAAACTCGGATACAATATCATCGGTGGAAAAGACGGTATGATGAATTCCTATGCGGAGATGATACGTGCTTTGGCAAAGAAGGACGATCCTACACTTGCGATTGTGGTTTCTGATGAATCTGAAGACTACCGTCCTGAGATGATTTGGTTGGCTAATGCACTTAGTGAAACTGGACTTAGAACTGCAGCAGTAAAACCTAACGAAGTTATTTTTACAGAAGAAGGGTTACTTGTAGAAAGCCAATCTGGCAAGATGAATGTTGATGTCGTTTATCGTTTCTATGAGATGTTTGATCTTCCAAATATACCAAAAGCAGAACTAATCTTTTATAGTGCTAAAAAACGTACCGTTGTCATGACACCTCCCCCAAAAGCACATTTGGAAGAGAAATTGTATTTTGCACTCTTTCATCACCCATCACTACAGTCATTTTGGCAACGTCAACTTGGTAAGAAAACTTATCTATTTCTTCAGGAGACAATTCCACAGACCTGGATTCTTGACCCGCGCCCTCTTCCACCACATGCTGTGATTCCGAACTTAGAGATAGATAATACTCCTGTAACTGACTGGCGACAATTCTCCGGAGTTACACAACGACAACGTGAATTGGTAATCAAACCCTCAGGTTTTTCTGAACTTGCATGGGGCAGCCGTGGTGTGGCAATAGGACATGACCTACCAACAGATGAGTGGGAAGCAGTTATTGAGAATGCTCTAACAAATTTTGAGAATACACCTTATGTTCTTCAAGAATTTCATACTGCACACCGTATTCGAATGCAATATTACGATTTTGACTCTGAGGAGATACAAGAGATGCCATCACGTCCGCTACTCCGTCCATACTATTTTGTTGTAGGAGACTCCGTGAAACTTGGTGGTATACAGGCTGCTGTCTGTCCATCAGATAAGAAGATATTGCACGGCATGGTAGATTCTATTATAGTACCGTGTGCGAAAAGAGAATCAGAATCATCTAATTAGGTATTGATAAGACGATGGGTAGTTATAATATTGTATGCACCTTACCTCTATTGTCCTACAGCGTATCTTATAATTTGAATGGAACTAAGTGATAAAGAAAGAGAAAAACTGTGTTCAATCAATTTTTCAATTACCTCTTTATGTTTTATATTCCTTTTATGATTACTGGATGTAGTACAATTTTTTCGGCTCAGGAATGGAGTGCGAACTATGCCCTAATGAATGGTGTTCAATCAACGAGTCCACAAATGATTGATGGAAATCTCGAAACTGTAGGAGAAGCAGCGTTTGCATTAAATAATAAAGGAGAAATTGAACGGAATGATTCTATAGTTATTGTTTCATTACCTGAGAAGAAAAAAATTTATAGGATTATCCTTCACTCGGAAAATTTAAACCATTTTGTTGTTTACGTGAATAAAGGTAGAAGAACAGATAGTGAAGAGTGGCAACGTATTATTGAGATGCGAGATGTAAGATCCAATATAATTGACCTCAAACTTAAGATTCCATATTATACTAATCAGATTAAGATTCGTATATTGAAGACTAATCCACAAGTTCAAAAATATGGAATAGCAACAATAGGTTCTGGAAGGCTTGATAAAACAATAATAACCAATCGAATACCTATTCATTTACCGGGAAGAATTAGTGAAATAGAGATTTATGGTTTAATAACCGCAGAGCAGTATTGATAGGGCTAAAGCATTTGCTCCACACCAGATAAAACCGGGTTATGTGGTAGCGATTCCACCCTATTTAGTGTCGTTTTTTGACCTTTTCTTTCTCTTCCTATTGTGTCTATCAACAGTTGATCGACTCACATATAAGGCGTGGAGAGTTTAGTTGCTTTAGCGATTTCTCAATACGACATTGTTTTCCAAGCATCTTTAGGTGTATTTGGATTTAGCACCCAATCTATCAATATCTGTTTTTTCGACAGCTTTCGAGGAATTGCATTTCACCTATTCCTTTCCATTGACATCATTTGGATTATGGTTTTGAATATAATTGTGTAGGGTGGAGTCTATTGGATCATCTTACTTTTATCTTACCCCAGAATGTTAGGTACTTATCCAATGCTGCTACATTTAAACTGTCAGCAGTAAATTCTTCAACAGTGTTTAGAATTTGGGGTCCAAGTCCCTCGACCACACCACCAATAGCATAAATTTTTCCATTGGCAGTTCCTGCACCTAAGAAAACTCGTGCAGTTGGCATATCTGTACTTTCCTCCCATGTATCTGTTAACGGATTATACATTTCAACTGTTGTCATTCCAGGACCTTGCACAACAGGGGCACCACCAATTGCGTAGATTTTTGCATTCGCAATACTTACTGCCAATGCAGTTCTTGGAGTTGGTATATCTGCTTTTTTTGTCCAAGTATCTGTGTTAGGGTCATATTCCTGTACTTCTTTTACAAACGGACCAACTATGCCACTGACTCCACCTATAAGATAGATTTTATCTCTATATTCTGCTGCTGCCATCCCTGAACGGGGATCTGGCATATCTGCTTTTTTTTCCCATTTGTCGGTGCTTGTATCATACACTTCAACAGTTGCTAAGACAGGTCCAACATTCATTGAAACTCCACCGAATGTGTATATTTTCTCATCTACAGCAACAGCAGAAAAAAATGAACGTGGGGTAGGCATATCCGCTTTTTTTGTCCAGGTATCTGTGGTTGAATTGTATACTTCGACTGTGCCAAGAGCAGGATTTTGACCGTCCCATCCACCGATTGCATATATTTTTCCACCGACTTCACAGGATACTGCCCCTGCACGTGGTGATGTCAAACTGGATCTCTCACTCCACCTATCAGTTTTGGGGTTGTATACCTCAACACTGTCCATTGGGTCTGCAAGCATGCCACCAATAACATATATCTCATCGTCAAGAGTAGAAACGGAGAAAAATAACCTCGGATTGACCATATCCGCTTTCGTTTCCCATTCTTGTGCATTGACGGTATTAATTAAAATAAAAAATGTAAAAATGCTAAAAATCAAACTCAATTGTAAACCTGAAATAAAATATCTTTTCACTTAATTCCTCTTTTCATCTTTAAATTATATTAATGTTTGTAAATAGTAACTTCCATACCATCACGTCTCGGAGGACCTGGATTGTTTCCTCCGTCACGTCTTCGTCGCCAACTTTCAAACCAGTGGGTTTCGGATTCATAGTTTGAACGGACATGATCGAGATAATCTGCCATCTGTTCAGCTCTTCCGACATTGTCTGCCACAATTGTAGCGGGATTCGTTAACCGAAATTCAATCGCCTTGTAACAGGCAAAGTAACCGTCTTTGTTGTTATCAAGGAAAAGAAAATCGACAGGCTCTTCAATAGTTTTCAGCACTTCTGCAGCATCCCCAATGCGTGAGTCTACAAGGTCAGATACACCCGCATTTTCAAAGTTTGCACGTGCGCGCTGAGCGTTGTCCTCTTCTATCTCAACCGTTATTAAACGTCCTGCACCAATCTTTTTTAGTTCACGTAATATCCATAATCCTGAATAACCGATGGCAGTACCGCATTCTACAATAAGGGACGGTTTTGCTTTTTCAATACAACTTGCAAGTAGTTTCGCTTTTTGTGGTCCCAACATCGGAATCCGTTCTTCCCTACATTGTTCCTCAACTTCTTTTAAAACATTATCAAACATTTATCCTCCTTTATTCTCATGCAACAGCAAATGCATGACATGAATGATTAGTATGATACTGCATGAGTTTCTTGTAATCTATAGTAAATCATTCAGATACAAAATAATCAAATGACACGTTGACTTTGTGATGATCTACCAAAGTATAGTGTTCTAAGAGTGTCTTTGGTCCACGATTTAAGGCAAAGATTCCATAATCATTACCATTTGGCGAACGGGTAATTGTATGGATATGGTTCGGTCTACCACCACTCCTGCCTTCGTCATTGAATTCTATCCATATTGCAGGGTTAAAAACGCGATAGTAGATAGAATCTTTTTCTGTCATCCCACCGATCCATACGAAATATGTATCATCAAGTCCAGCATCAATGTGTTTCATCCAGACATCAGCAAATTCGGATTCAAGATTGTAGACATAGGCTTTAAGCAATTTCCGAAGTTGTTCTTTTTGTCCATCGTTCATCTCTGATGCCTTTAATCCAATTCCAACGAAATCAGAATAATCGTAATTTAAGAAAGGATCTGTCGTACTACCAGGACCCACTTTAAGACCACGACGGCTATTTGACTGTATCGTTTTCTCTCTTTGTTTCTCATCAAGACTTTCGAGCAGAGTTAATGCGGTCACCCTTTCCTCTTTGAGTACAACAGCTCCATCAATAGTTGTTGGTGAAGTCCCGATGTGTGTTGGAACGATAATGACCTCATCACCATGCACCAATAAGTTTAATCCCAAATGGTGACCGTCCAACTGGAAACCCCACGATCCATCTGTCTCTGGATTTCCAAACAAAGCAATGTAATATGGACGTGATTTCCAGAAATTGGGATTAATTTCAGTAAGAGGTGCTTTAGATTTTTTTGTAACCAGTGACACCTTAGTGTAACCTTCATCACTCAAAAATGCTTTCAGCACTTCATAAAACAAAGTCAATTGGTCAATGGATAACTCACTAAATTCAATCCCACCGCGATCATAGTTATTAGATGGTGGTAAATTTGACCATGAATACGATTCTTGATGTCCCAATGGAAATGAGGCATCAGCAAGGAGTGTATCAGAAAGTGATTCGCGAAAACTTTTCATAGCAGATGCAAGTGTCACAATTGATGATTTTTCAGAAATGTCGGCAATTTCTTTCGCATTTTCCGCCTTACTTTCAGCAGAATCCAAAATGTTCAAAGTGAAGGCTAAGATACATGCAATTGATATCAGTACGAGAATGAATAAAGTCTTACGTAGCATTTATATATTCCTATTATTATGATTACCCACAATTGAAACTATTTTTATTCAAGCGACAAGTCTACCTCAATCTGTTCTCCATTACGCTGCAATTTTACTGGTAATGACTTCGCTTGTGCTTGTTTTTGCAGCACGTAGCCGATGACTCCGCTTTCAGTAAGTCGTTTAGTATGTTCACCGAAACCGGTAATAATGTCACCACGTCGTATACCCGCACGTTGAGCATTCGTCTGTCCCCCGCCTCCACGACGTTCACGTCTGCTAACATTCTCAACACTCAATGCCATACCTGTTTCACTGATACCGTTTTGTTGTCGTTTAACATCAGACAATTCTTCAAGTGTCATACCACCGAGTGCAACAAGTCGTAATTCACCTGTTGTAGTACGCCATGAGATGTTGCTGTTCTTTCGCCAACCGGGGGTAAGTGTTAGGTTAAGGTTAACCTTTTCTCCATGTCTACTAACTACTGCAGGTAATATAGTGTTTTCTGGAGATTGATGTAACACCCATTGTACATCAGCAATTGAGATGATAGGTTGTCCAGCAAGAGTTCGGATTTCATCGGCGCGTTTGAAGCCGTCCTTTTCTGCGGATGAGCCGGATGTAACCTTGTTGATCTTCGCACGGTGCTTTGGTGAGAAATTTAACCCTAACACATCAGGCATCGGGAATGGGTATAGCACTTCGTCTGGAACCGGTTTACGATCATACCAGTGAATCTCACGTTGTGCTTCACCTATCTGGTGGCAGTGAATACACTGTCCTTCAACACGGCTATCAAGATTAATTTCTGACGTATAACGCTGCAAAGCTGGGAATGCTTCTGGAGTGTTCTTTATCGGTTTTGGACCAGTTTTCTCGGATAAAATCGTTTTGTTGTCTGGATAACCTTTGTGTAATTCAAGCGCGGCTTCAAGTGCCTGCTTAAAACCTTCAATGGATATATCCTTCCCAGCATTACGAAAATCTGTCCGTGTGCCGAATCGTCCATATATCGTTTTATCAGCATTCATGAAAAACACAGCAAAGGTGAGATCGTAATCAAACTGAAACAGTGATAAGTCAATTCCGTTACCCTGTACAATACGCACTCGTACAAACTGTTGCATTAAATCTTTGATTGATTCATTGTGACGAACAACCTGTTCGTCTAAGTCCTGACAGGACACTCACGGTACTCAGCGAAATACAATGAGCATCGGTTGCTTTGTCTTTTCCGCTTGTGCAATACCTTTTTCAAGATCATTGTAAATCCAATATCCAGTTGCCTTGACAAGCTCCTGATCTTCTGCCACCTCCTCGTCTCCATGCCCAAAACATAGAAGTGCAGCACATATAAGAATCGCAAAGGTGAGAATGGGGGCAATTATTTTCATTAATATTTCTTCCTCTATAAAATATTGTTATGAATTTCAATAATGTCTTTCTATCTTTAGTCATTTCAATTTTAAAAATGTTCGTTGATTTTATAAGTAATTAACGTGAGTTTAATTAGAATATTGATACATTAATTACCTGTTTTCATTTGTCCCCATAGTGTAGTTAATCTGTTATTCGCAGAGATCATTCCTTTCAAACGTGCTGTAGCTAATGTTTGACGTATTCCTGCAAACGATACATCTTCAATCTGATAGAAATACGCAATATTGGGTTTAGCGGTGGTATCTGTCCACGTGTAGACGCTGCGTTCGCTTGTAGTACCAGCACCCTGAATGAGTTTAGCATTAACCTTCACAAACGGACCTTGTTTGGACTGACCCCGTAGGATATTAAATCCCGCATTATCTATTTCTGATTCAGTAACCCAACTTAACCTAATAGTTCCATCCTTATTAAGTTGAGGAATAAAGGATGATAGTGTGACAGGTAATACGTCACCATTTTCAGTTCTGTAACCCGGTGTTCCTATATCTGTATATCTGCCGTAATAGTATTGATGTTCGTCCGCAGTTATGCCATTTACTCTATCTGCAGGAAACCAACCGAATTTTTTCACACCCAAAGTAAAATTGTATACTTGTGAACGCATAGTCTTAAGTCTTCTAATTAAAGATATTCTTCTATTTCGAACGCGTATAGGTATTTCCCAGACAATATCGTTCTCAACGTTTAGATTACCAATGCGATCTATTGGCTTTCCTTCTGCATCTTGTAATTCTAAAACTAATCCCTGATAATTAAATAGGTTCTGAGTCTCAGATTGTAAATCGTAAGTTTTATCTACTAAACCTATAGAAATTCTATCTCTGGAATTTGGTATGGAATAATTTACAATTAAACCAGTTTCTTTACTTTTTATAGTAAAAGATTTTGATATAACCTGAGATTCTAATAAATGGACTGTTTCTGTATCATCCAAAAACCTACCGACAATTTTCCATTTATCAATATCAATGTCTTGATCGGTAGTATTATAGAGTTCTATCCATTGAGGATATTTACCCAGATGAGTAAGCATAAGTTCACTAAATACGACTTTACCAACACCATCTTTTTTATAATCGAATGGAATAATGGTATAATTCGTTTCTGGTTCGGGATTGAGTTCAGGTTGTTGAACATGTTCAGGTATAAGTTCTGTTTCTGATTCAGGTTGTTCAATTAGTGATTCTTGTTGTTGTGTTTCCTGTTGTGGCTGTTGTGGCAGGTCCGGTGTATTATGTTTTGAGGGTGGCACCCGTTGAGATGATTCTTGTTGTTGTGTTTCCTCCTGTTCCTCCTGTTCCTCCTGTTCCTCATTTTGTTCTGAAGTTGTTTCCTGTTGTTGCTGGGAGGATGGTATCTCTTGTTGCTGTTGTGGTAGGTCCGGTGTATCATGTTTTGAGGGTTGCACCTGTTGAGAGGGTTCTTGTTGTTGTATTTCCTGCTGTTCCTCCTGTTCCTGTTGGGGTTGTTCCACCTGTTGTTCTTGTGTTGATGTTCCCACCTGTTGCTCTTGAGATGTCTGGTTCAACAGGGGAGAAGAGGAGTTTATTTTTACAACGGTTACAGTGAATGGTTCCGCACCCGTTACGAAAATTGAATTCGATCGAACTTCTCTCACTTGAACAGCAATGCGATATGTTCCTGGAGATGATCCGGTTGTAAGTATGGCAGTTGCTTTGCCATCAACATCAGTTGATAAGTCTAAGGAAGGATTTTCACCATTGTTAGTTCCATTTACAAAATTACCACGCCCCGAAACAAGTATAAACCTAACATCTGTTCCAGAAAGTTTCTCTTTTTTGTGGTTTGTCACCTCAACAGTAAACGGTTTCAACTTCGTGTTGGTAGCTGCTGTTTGCTTGTCGCCTGAAACTTTCTTAATGAATGTAGCCGTGAATTGTACATCTATATATCTATCAAATAACAGGTGTGGAATGTGAACGTTTACCGAATTATTGTCTAATGGATTCCCTTGAAAGTTAACAACTTTGGTATGTGTTTTTCCAATCCCTGTATATTCAGTGTGATCAACCAATGTCTGTAAACTTGTTATTTGGTTGTGTTGGAAAAATAAGGCATACGTTGCACTTAAGTCTGGCAAACCATCCAGTCCCGTAAGATTGTTGTAGGAAATGTTCAGACTTTGTAGGGTAGTGATATTGGAAAGTGCTGAAAGGTCTGTTATCTGGTTATGTTCAAGGTGTAGATGTTCCAAACTGGTTAAATCAGATAGAGGAGATATGTCTGAAATTGAATTCGATTCAAGATACACAAATCGTAAGTTGGTTGCATATTCAAGACCTGTCAAATCACTTATATTTTTTTCGCTTGCACTTAAGATTTTGAATGAATCAGCACCCATTTCGGCTTGGGTAATTATATCTCCAGGACTTTTTCCTAAATCCTGTTCCAGTGCTCTGCGAAGACCGGGATCAGGAATGTTCACTGGTTCTGCTAATATCTCAGATAAACATGATAGTAGGATAAATAGATAAACCGTGAAATTAAATGTATAAGAATATGAACGTTTTTTCATGTATATGTTTCTCAAGTAATCTCAAGTAATATAGTAACACAAAAGCCATATTATGTCAACACAAATTTAGTAACGCACTAATATTATATTGGTTACCTATTATGGCTATTATTTCTTAATTAACTGAGGGTGGTGCATAAATAACGTTCTACCGCAGGTCTAATCAAGTATAGTAACCTCCGACATTGAAATCTAATTGTTGTTCAAGGGATTTCCTAACCAATCTACAACAATACTTTAAAAGTTTTAGAGTCAATCCTGACTAAATCAGTCATAAATAAAGCGTAAACCCAGTGCTATAAACGGATTATAGTCATATACAAAAAAACACAAAACTACACTTGACTCTAAAAACTCTAAAGTATGACATTTTAGTGCTATTCAATTGACGGTTATATTTGCCTAAAATAGAGACAATCAAATTCAACTTTTTGCAGTGGTATTGGATACGGAGGGTAGAGGTGTGCTATGTCTGTTATATTGATGTATTCTACCATATTATACTACTGAGAAATACGACAATTGAATGTCACAATTATACATACGGTCAGGGATATTTAGTTTTCTAAAACTTTACACATCTGTGTGCAAAATCTCTGTAGTAAAAAATATTGAAATATGGTATACTCATCTCACATTATTAGATTTACCATTCGTACAAATTGTTAAAACCTATAACTCCAAATCAAGTTATAGTAGGAAAGATAGAAGATATGCAATTAACAGATACACATATCACTCAATTTAGAGAAAATGGTTACCTTGCAATTGACGGTTTTTTCTCCTCTGTTGAGGCAGAAGCACTTCGATTAGAATTGGAGAGGATCTACAATACGGAACTGGAAAAAGGTACTGGTATCAATTGCGCTGTCCAAGAGGATGGCACCAAACGCAACAACGAAGGTGAACGCCAAAACCTACAAGTGATCCCTCTAAACAATCGCAGCGACTTGCACAAAGGGTTACCATTTAATCCAAAAGTTGTTTCTACGGTAAAGCAGCTTATCGGTGATGAATTTATGCTGGAACTTGACCAAGCATTTTGGAAACCACCTAAAGTTGGAATTGGTACAAGTTGGCATCAAGATAATGCTTATTTCAAAATTGCAGATCCTTTACGTGGTACTGCTATGTGGATTGCAATACATGATGCTAATATTGGCAATGGGTGTATACATGTTATTCCCGGTAGCCATCGTGAATCTTATGAACATTATAAGGATCCATTGAGCGACCACCACATTCGTTGTGATCCACCGGAAGAACGTGCTGTTCCGATTGAGTTGAAAGCAGGTGGTGTGCTATTCTTCTGTTACGGTGTTGCGCATTGCACTCGGTCAAACCTATCTAATAAGGAGCGCGCTGGTGTCGCATTGCATTTTCTACACAACGATTTCGGTGGTAAGGAAATATGGGAACGGAATAATACTACCAAACCAATGATTACAGGTCCATTGGCAACTGGTGGAGAAAAAGAGTTTGGTGAGAAATATGAGGGTCGGTGGCAAGAATTAGTAGATAGTGTACTCACATCCGCAAGATAATATTATTGTTAAGACTCTTTGATTAACTCATGAATTATAACTCAATATGACCTGTCGGTTGCATTTCCGCAGTGGATATGTTGATTCTCCGATTACTCGGATAAGTATCTTTTCTTTCCTCACATTGTTGTATATTAATTTTGCATATATTACAATAGTCTAAAGTTGAACATTAATTTATTGACATTAACGCCTAAATCCAGTAACTATAGATTGATACCAATAAAGTTTAACAGTAACTATCAATAGGAGGGTTATCCCAATGTTACGATCAATTATTATATCGCTCGTAGTAACACTTACCTTTATTGCAGCTGGCACTGTTATTGCTGCACTTGAAGACGATCTCGTTGTCTATTTTACTTTTGACGATGTTGATGGTAAAACGATTCGTGATAGTTCAGGAAACGGTTTAGATGCAAACATTATCGCCAACACTGAAATTGTTGATGGTAAAAATGGTAAGGCAATCAAAATAACTGCTGAAGGAGCAGATTGTGTCAACGTTCCCGCTGATGACAAACTTAAAATCAGTGGAGAAATTACCATGGCAGCTTGGATATATCAGGAGGCATGGAATAGTGACGGACAGTGGTTTGATAAAAACTGCCATAATGGAGGTGAACATACCTCATTCGGTATGGGTGCTTTTGATGATGGAAGCAACATACATGTATTTTTGGGATCAGACCAAAATCGTCAAACTTTGAACAAACCGAATCCAATGAAGGAAAAAACTTGGCACTACGTCGTAGGAACATACGACGGTAATACTATCAAAGTCTACATTGATGGTGAATTAGAACTTGAAGATGCTAAAAAGTTTAATTTTACCGGCACTAACGACCAAGACCTGCGAATTGGATGTTCCAAAGACCGTGGGCATTACGCCTTTGATAACGGCATGATTGATGATGCCGCGGTATGGAGTCGTGCACTTAGTGAAGCTGAAATTAGTCAAGCAATGGGTGGTGAGCTCCTTGCTGTTACAGCTAAGAACAAAGCAGCAACAACATGGGGGAACATTAAGCAAAGAACTATCACATATTAATAGCAAGTCTCTATAATCATTAACGGCACAGATGTATGACCGACAAAGCACATCTGTGCCTTCTTCTATGAAAAGGATAAGAAAAATGATCAAAATTGGAATTGTTGGGATCGGTTTTATGGGGATGATTCACTACTACGGAATCCAACGTGGTACGGGTGCTGAAGTAGTGGCAATATGTACACGTGACCAGAAAAAACTTGATGGTGATTGGACAGGTATACAAGGCAATTTCGGACCTCGTGGTGGACAGGAAGACCTATCTAACATCAGAAAATATAACGATATTGACGAACTCCTCGCAGATCAAGATATAGATCTTGTTGATATATGCTTACCTACACACTTACATAAATCTATAAGTATTGCCTCTCTAAAAGCAGGAAAACATACACTCGTTGAAAAACCTATATCAATTGACATTGACGATGCAAATGAAATCGTTGAACTTGCTGAAAAAACAGATAAAGAATTCATGGTTGCTCACGTCCTGCCATTCTTTGCTGAATATGCGTATGCAAAACAGATCGTTGATAGTGGTGATTATGGGGAGTTAATCGGAGGGCATTTCAAACGTGTTATCTCTAAACCGAGTTGGTCGCGTGATATTGCAGATTTAGAAAAAAGTGGTGGACCTGGTATTGATCTACACATACATGATAACCACTTTATCCAACTTCTCTGCGGTGTTCCTGATGCTGTGTTTTCACAAGGAAAAATAGCAGGTGGTAATTATTTAGATTATTTGACAACACAATATATCTACAATGACAAAGAACTTTCAGTAAGTTGTTCTACAGGTGCTATTTCCCAAAAAGGTAGAGCATTTTCACACGGATTTGAGATTTTTCTTGAAAGAGCAACGTTACTCTTTGATTTTTCTACACTTGCAGGTGAACCTACCACAGCAGTACCATTGACACTTATCACTGAAGACGGTAATGTAGAACAGGTAGATTTGGGTGAAGTTGATCCTATTGATGCGTTTACTGCAGAAATTCAATATGCAGTTGATGCAATCAATAACAATGAAGAACCCACTGCACTGTCTGGTGTGGGTGCAAGAGACGCGCTCCTTCTTTGCTACAAAGAAGCAGAATCGGTAAAAACTGGCGAGATTGTACCAGTTCGTTAGAAACCCTCAAAAAAATGAATCATTTTTATTCCATCAATCCTATTGGAGAATTATATATTCCCGTTGAATATCGGGAATCGGTTTTTGCGCGCGGTAGTGTAAAGCTATATGCACATCATGAATTAGATCGACTTGACCGTATCTTCACACATATTCAACGTGGTGGTGTTGCGGTTGTAGAAGGGGATTGGACAAAAATAACCAATCTGATGGATTACATTGAACAACATAAAAAGGAATTGTCTACCACAACAAAAGGGAACAGATCTAAAAACAACAGAAATCGGAGAGAACGCCACAATCCGAAACAGGAGCGAGAAGCAGCACTGACAAGGGTGATGTGTTGGGCAGATAAGAGTGGCAGACTTCAAGTTGAACCTTCTCCAGATCTGCCATACCTGTTGGAACTTATTGGTGAAAAACCTGACACAAATCAGGATTGTCCGTTTCTTGTATCAGTAGTAAAAATTCAACGTATTCATCGTGCCATTGAGGTCAGTTACGACATCAACGCACTAAATTCTTCACTCGTGGCATCTGAAAATGTTCTCGCACCACGTTCTCAGGAAACAATTGAGTGTTTTCAAGAAGCTTTACAGACTGTGTCCCGCGGGAATTTAACCGATACTCCTTTAGTCGCAGATGTTGGTTGTGGCAGTGGTTGCTTGACACTGCTCGCACATCAAGAGTTGGGAGAATCTGCAGTAATATATGCTTCTGATATTCTTCCTGAGGCAACTGCTACAACAAAAATAAATTGTCATCGTATACTATCTGATCCACACAATGTCAAAGTCAAAACTCCAGGTGATTTGTTTGATCCGTTCTCACAACAACAATTTGATATAATTATCTTCAATGCCCCTTGGGTAGTCGCACGTGTTCGAAGCAGAACGGAAATGGCAATCCACGATGAAAAACAGCAGACTCTGAGACGTTTCTTTGATCAAGTTCCGAACTATCTAAAACCGGATGGTTTTCTACTATTGGGTTATGCAGATGCATCAGGTCCTAAAGCAATATCCAACCTTGAATCGTTAATAGAGGATTCCGGTTTTGTGTGCAATACCGTTATTAAAAGACGGGTTGCAACACATCGGTCAAAACGTAAGTGGGAACATATTCAGGTGTATGTTTTATGTAAAAAGTAACAAATAAACTTCACATGTTACAGTTGACCAAGAATCCGAATTACGATATACTGAAAGAAATCCTACCTGGAGATGTAAGCCATGAGTACAAGTGAATATCCTAACCGAGACATACTCCGCAAAGCAAACGACATATATTTAGATGTCATGCGTTCATTTATAATCCACAATTTGAAACAAGTCACAGGAGAAAAAGTTGAGCATTTGGTTGAAGATGCATTATATGACAATCAAGTTGACAAATTTCACCAGATGATGAATGACCATAATGATGTTGGATCTGCAATAGACTTCAATTTCATTCCTCAAATTATAAAAAAACACTGGGATGTTTTTGCAAATATATTTGACCGAGATTTAGTAGCACAAAACATGCTATGGATCATAAGGAAGGGGAGAAATAGTTGCGAACATCGTGGAAACAAAGACTTAGACATAGAGCTAACTCGTGCACATTTGTATCTAATAGAAAACATACTTGAAGAAGTTAACAGACCTGAAAAACAAAGTCAAATTCAGACCATTCGCAATGAGTTTCTATCAGACAATGCAGCAAAACAGATTTCATCTATTACAAAAATAATGGAAGACGTCGAATCAGAGAAGGAAAAATATAAAAAGAAGTTGGAGAATGCTGAAAAACGATTCAGTGAATTGGAGAGTCTGTCCAAGACCCAACAGAAAGAATTAGAAATATCATTGAAGAAGAACACAGAAATAGAAAAGGAGAAAAAGTCTATAGAGGAACGTCTTACAATTGTATCAAAAGATTTAAAGGCAGCAGAGAAGGCAGGGAGTGAATCTGAGGAAAAATTAAATAGCAAAACCATACAATATGAAAAATTGGTAGCACAAGAAAAAAAGAATAATAAACAGTTTAAATCGTTAAAAAAGCAAGTTAATAATATAAAATCACAGAGAGACAATGCTCAGAAAACACTTTCCTCCGTTGAGAATGAACTTGAAACGATAAAAAATGAAAAGAAAGACACAGAAACCTGTCTCACAACAATGCATAATCTGTTAACCTCTGTAACATTCAACAATCAATTTTTTCCTCCTCTTAATATAGACTCAAATGTTCGAATTATTGATAGGCGAAACACAGATAAAAAGTCCTATATACCAAATCTACTTAAACTAAGTATACCCTCTATTTTCTATGTAAATAGTGAAGAAAAAATAAATCAATTCTATAGCATAGTTGGACATGAAAAATCAAACTTGCTTGAAAAACATACCGACCAGACTTCTGTTAAGGATGAAAGAGAACTTATAGAAAAACTGAAGGATGGTGAATTACTCGCTATTGTTTCAAATAGCACATTCTCATCAGATGCACCACTTCATAGTGTTGAACACGTTGTACTTTGTCATAATGTTTTGGATGAAGAGCTATTTATAAAACGGTGCAAATCTGCCTTCACCTCAAATCAGAATACATATATACATCTGATTTATGAACAAAATCAGACTGACAATGAGTTGCCAGAACCCTATCCAGATCGCGAATCATTAGTCAACCTATATAAAACATTGAATGAACTTGTTGGAATCAAAAAAGATTTCGTGAAACCTGATCAATACTATCTCGAATCTGGTTCGGTGAAACCGGAATATAAAACAGGATTTGCTATCTTTGAGGAATTAAACCTACTTAAACGGACTGAGGATGGAATAAAACTCTTACATACTGACAGAAAAAGGGGTTTGGAAGAATCAGAAATCTACCGTGAAGGTATTCAGCGGAATACGGAAACTACGGAATTTTTGGAATTTCAACGAAAACAACCGATTGAAAAAATCTGGGAAAAAATAAATGAAAAAATAACTGTGAACGATGAACAGGAAAGTATTACACCACCTTCTGCGATTATGTGGTCACAAAAGACACTAAGTGCTGTTGCAGCCTTACGGATGCGTGCAAGAAAAGACTATTCTCGCGAAAAGGAAAATTCAAGAAACCACCCATTAATAAGTCCACATGAACATGTAGATAATTTGTCCAATGTTATGCAAAAACTGAAATTATCGGTGTTAAAAGAAAATGGCAACTACACGAATGAGTACCATATCGCCATACAGTTCGTTGAAGTGTATGGCATTAGAGCTTTACAACATTGTATTGTACAACTAATCATAGATAAAAATGATCCAGATTACGAATTTTCTTATTTGGAAAAGAAAATGCTACGTGCTTTCCAAAGGTTTATACAAGACTTTAATAGTCAGTCCGAAGAATCCGAGCAGGTTACAAAAAATAATGCATTGAATACAATTGAAAATACACAAGAAAGCGAGATTACTGAAACAAAAAACACAACAAAACGATCACGACCTATGGTTGCTGTAGGAACAGTATAATTTTTTTAAATGATTCAAGATTAAGAAAAAGAGCACTTTCTATTGGACAATCCAAATAGAAAGTGCTCTTTTTAGTTTATAAAGAAGTATCTATGAAAATTGGTCAAAGATTAACTAATAGCGTTGTTTAACATTTCCCCATGTGGTTGCCATTTTACCTTCAGCTTCAACAGCAGTAAGCGTTTGTTCAAATCCATCATTCATGAGTGATTCAATATCCGATTGCTCTAAAGCCACACTAAATATAGCAACTTCATCAATTAACGCATTTCCAAACCTGCCCGCACAACAAGTATCTCTACCGATAAATACGGGTCCAGTATCAGCGTCAAGTGGAGTCTGATCAATATCCATTTCACTTGCAATTTCAGCATCAATGTAAATAATCCATTTTCCTGTAGCACTGTCAAATGTTGTAGTGTACAAGTGCCATTGGGTAATATCGTCGGGACCTGTTGACTGATCATTCCAACCACCGGGTTTATTCCAACATCCACCATTGCAAACTGCCCATGCCATAACCTTCGTATCTATGTTTGGATGTAGAATATAGGCATTCCGTTTTTCAACAAACCAACCGTGCTGATTCCAAGTTTCAGTCTTACTTTTTACCCAGAGTGACACAGTTATAGCATCACGCGGGTTTTCATGTCCAGGCACTTCTACATAGGCACCACTTCCATCCAATTCAAGTGCTTTACCAAATTGTCCATCTACCCAATTGGCATCTCCCTGTACAGTACCATCTAATGCATTCCCGGACATATCACCTGCTACATTACCCGAACCTTCGTCAAACAACCAGGCTCCGACAATGGTCTCTGGATCAATTGCTGCATCACTTGAAAAATCTAAAAAACCGAAACTTAGACATACCATCAATATAAAAACGATACTGAATTTCATCTGAAATTCCTCCAATTAACTATAGAGATTAATGTTATAAAAATTATATGAGTGTATTTTCCAATAAGTCAAGATAATATACAAAATAGAACGTGGCGATATCCTCACTGATAACAATCCATCATACACGATCCTAATTTAACTACTAATACCGCGTTTTAACATTTCCCCAAGTGGTTGTCATTTTACCTTCAGCCTCAACATTAAGAACTGAATCGGACAAACCATTTTTCATAAGTGACTCAATATCCTTTTGTTCTAATGCAACGCTGAAAATTGCAACTTCATCTACCATTGCATTTCCAAACCTACCCGCGCAACAAGTATCTCTACCAATAAATACGGGTCCATTATCAGCATCAAGCGGAGTCTTATTGATTACCATTTCACTCGCAACTTCAGCATCAATGTAAATGAACCACTCTCCAGTATTGCTGTCAAAAGTTGTAGTATACATGTGCCATTCAGTAATATCGTTGGGACCGACTGACCTATCGTTCCAACCACCGGGTTTATTCCAACATCCACCATTGCAAACTGCCCATGCAACGACTTTTGTATCAACGTTGGGATGTACGATATACGCATTCCGCTTTTCAACAAACCAACCGTGTTGGTTCCAAGCTGCTGCATTACTTTTTACCCATATTGAAACAGTTATAGCTTCCTGTGGATTAGCATGTGCAGGTATTTCAACATAAGAACTACTTCCATTGAATTCAAGGGCATCGCCAAACTGTCCATCTACCCACTTGGGATTGTCATGCAGTATTCCATCCAAATCATTTCCAGAAGCATCACCTACAGTTTTACCATTCCCCTCGTCAAACAACCAAGCACCGACAAGTGTCTCCGGATCAAATGCTGCATCGCTTGATAAAATTAAACATCCAAAACCGAAAAATACAAGAATTGCAAATAAAACATAAGATTTCATCAAAATTCCCTCCATATATAACCTTGGGTTACTAAGGTTGTGTTTTAACCAGTAACTTACACAAATACCTATGTCCATAGATGCAATAATACGAATGTAAAACAATATTTGTGTATGAACTAAGTACCTTTGCTAATTTGTTTTCGCCACCAATTGGTAATATTCACAACTACATAATGATTTTATAGATTTTCCACTTACATTTTTGGTAGGGGAAGCATACAATTAATGTATCTGTTCAATGATTATGCCAAGTACTATACTATCAATTTCAACATTTTTTGTCAACAATATTATAGGATTATTTTGTTTTAAAGTTTTTGATCAGATTTTATCACAAACGTTACTGTTTCTACTGCTTTTTTGAGGTGTTCAATCACTATTTGTCTAAACCATAATTTTTAGATTACAACACCCCTCACATTGTAGGGCGGTCTCTGTGCCCCGCCATATCCATCCTTTAAAAAGGAATACTGGAATACCAAACTCACAATCCTGTAAATCCTATAATCCTGAAAATCCTGGTTCAGACAATCACAATTTAATATACGAATAAAATACCAATATATATCCAATAAAACATTTCACTTTTTAATTTGACACACACAAAAAGATACTATACAATTAACGTATGTTTAGAATATAGGATTATATCTATGACACGAGTTGAGACACGTTAGAAGGAGGTATAAACACAAATTCACCAAGTGTGTAGTGCTTGGTTATTGTGACTAAGGGACTGTATATGGGTTTTTTAAGTTTCATATCTTACAAATTCTGAAGGTAGGTCAAGATAAGAAAAAGACTAAAAAGGAGCAAAAAAAAATGTAAAATTCGCGTCACATTCCTTGTCCTGACTGAATTCTTTAAGTCACAGGTGACGTGCAAAAAGTCACAATTTATAGCACATACAGATGAACAATGTAACGGTAAATTAACAGGTATAGGTTCGCCTCTCTATACGCTTTATAAGAGATTATATTGAATTGTGAAAAATATATCCGAAAATACTTAAAACTAAATAACCCTGACAATATTATTAAGTGTATTGTCTATCGGATTCATATATGATATAATTGTCCGATTGAATTTATGATTAACGAAGAACAATCATTTTTCTACTATAGTTTGCACTACACACATATAGATTAACTCATGAAAATCCTTGGAATAGACACATCCTGTGATGAAACCGCAGCTGCAGTCGTTGAAAACGGTCGTAATGTACTATCAAACGTAGTTGCCTCACAAATAAAAGCACATCAAGAATATGGCGGAGTAGTTCCTGAGTTGGCTTCGCGTAAGCATATTGAAGCAATCAACTATATCGTCAATCAGTCATTAAATGAAGCAAAGGTAACATTTGACGATATAGATGCCATTGCAGTTACAAACCGACCTGGATTAATCGGTGCACTGCTCGTGGGAGTAGCAGCAGCAAAAAGTCTTGCTTACTGTCATGATCTTCCGCTGCTCGGTATAAATCATATTGAGGGACATATCTACGCCAATTATATGGTGCAGGATACTCTTACATTTCCACATATCTGCTTGACTGTTTCAGGTGGACATACTCTTTTGGTTGAAGTTCATGAAGGTTGGAAATACAAAGTCTTAGGTACCACTCAGGACGATGCAGCAGGTGAAGTTTATGACAAAGTGGCAAAATATCTCGGACTCGGTTTTCCCGGTGGACGTATTATTGACGAATTGGCACAAAAGGGTAATCCTACTGCCATTGACTTTCCTCGTCCTATGCTTCGGAGTGGTGACTATCAATTCAGCTTTAGCGGTATAAAAACTTCGGTTCGTTATTTTGTGGAGAAAGCAGAACGAGATGGAACTATTGACAATGGAAGCATCGGTATTGAAGACATTGCGGCAAGTTTTCAAGCAGCGGTCGTGGAGGTACTTGTATATAAGACAATCCACGCAGCGAGAATAACTGGTGCCAGTACCATTACATTGACTGGCGGGGTTGCAGCGAACAGCGAATTACGATCATCACTAAAGAATGCTGCTGAGGAAATAAACGCTGATGTCTACTATCCACCAATTAGTTTGTGTACGGATAACGGTGCAATGATCGCAGGAATTGCTTATGAAAAATATCAACAAGGTCAAAAAGATGGACTTTCCTTGAACGCGGCAGCAAACGGGTCTATAGTAGATGTATAGATGGAGTTATATTTTTGGAATCTGATTTACGTGTAAAAAAGGCTGTTGATTGTATAAAATCTGGTGGTATCATCGCAATTCCTACTGATACTGTATATGGTGTCGGAGCAGACCCATTTAATGTAGAGGCAGTGCAAAAACTATACACCATAAAAGGAAGACCTGAAGACAAGCCAATTCCTTTAGTTCTCGGTACTGTTGAAGATGTTAAACAAGTTGCACAGAATCTTACTGGATACTTCTACCATTTGACTGAAAAATTTTGGCCTGGCGGATTAACAATCGTTGTTGAGGCTAAAAATTTACTTCCACAACTTACAGCAGGTGGGACAACAGTTGGATTAAGGATTCCAAATCAACTGATCCTATTAGAGATTCTCCAGAAGTTTGGCAGTCCTCTTGCAATTACAAGTGCAAATATATCAGGACAACCTGCAGCTACCTCTCCCGATGAATTTGGCGAAGAACTCACTTCAAAAATTGACTACATCGTAGATGACGGAAAAACACCTGGACCTATACCCTCAACGGTCTATGATATATCCGTATCACCCCCACAAGTTCGCAGAGAAGGTGTAATACCCGCGGAAACCCTTGCGAAGGAGTTGATGTGTTACAACAAATAATCAAAGAACTCCTAAAATTCCTTGTTACACCAACGGGGAATATGGTATTACTCGGTTTAGGATGTGTAATTGTATTGGGGATTGTGTATCACAGGTGGAGACAGATTCCTGGATTGACAGCATCAATAATTCAGGAAGATACATGGTTCATTAATCGAGACGATAATAACAAGTTAGCAATAGTCGTTTCGCTGCATCTTATCAACAAATCTGGGGCACCAATTCAATTTTCCAAATGTAAGTTGAGTGGTTACACACCAAAACCTCCACCTGAACAGATGTTTTTAGAAGGTTATGATAAAACCATTGAACTTACTTATCCCAAATATGATTCTTTTTCAGATGCGATAGGAAAATCTGAAAACCTCAATTCTGCGTATGTTCTTAACCCTTACACTGAACAACGAATGTGGATATATTATGAGTCCGGTATTGTAACGCTAAAAAATATGCTTCGAACACCTATTGTATTGAAGGATAAAAACAGAAAGAAAAAGTCTATACAAGCTACGGTGCCACGAAATATGGAACAGATTCAGTTATATCGTGAGGCAGCCATGCGTTGGTAAGTTGATTAACTTTTAGAACCAAAATGTTCATATATTTAAACTCACCCATTCAGCACTACCCCAATAATACCTTCCAATTCATTTGCCATTTTTTCATGGGTGTGGTATTCTATATTTTTATGGAGGGATACCGAATCTGTGGCATCATTAAATGACATTTCAAACGAATTTATCCGTGAAGAAATTGAAGAATATCTTGAACGTCCTGATGAGATAGAACTTTTCATCAATATGTTCGCGCAAGCAACACCTGACATGCAGGATATTTCTGCTGCGCTAATTGATGGAGACCATCACACTGTAGACGACTTAACGAATGAAGCACTTGCATCAGGTACAGAAGCATTAGAAATAATGGATGATGGTCTTATTGCTGGCATGGGGATCGTCGGTATAAAGTTCCGTGAGAACTTCATCTTTGTTCCAGAAGTTCTCGCATGTGCACGTGCAATGAAAGCTGGTATGGCTTATATTGAACCTATTCTATCAGAGTCGGGTATTGAACCTATTGGTACAGTTATTATGGGAACTGTCAAAGGTGATTTGCACGACATAGGAAAAAACCTATGTATTATGATGCTGCGAGGTGCAGGTTTTGTTGTGTATGATTTGGGGGTAGATACCTCTGAAGACGAATTTATTGAAGCAGTGGAAGAATACGAAGCCCCTATCTTAGGTATGTCCGCACTACTGACCACAACCATGCCAAATATGGGCAAGACTATAGATGCATTTATAGATGAAGACCTACGTGAGGAAGTCAAAATTATGGTTGGTGGAGCACCTGTCACTCAGACATTTGCTGATGATATGGGAGCAGATGGATATGGAAAGGATGCATTGGAGTGTGTCGCTTTAGCGAAGCAGTTTCTACAAGAAGAACCCGAAGAATGGTAATACATGCAGATTGTATAATATGAAAAAGATTGACAAAGCCGAATACGAGAAACGATTAAACAAAATAACACAGATTTTTGAAGACATGGTTGTTCACGCTGACGAACAGGCAACTTACCGCTGCCCATATAAAAACCGATATGACCACTGCACTGCGAAATTTGGATGCCGAAACCAACGCAAAATACCTGAAGGTACAGGTCTGTTATGCGTTGGCGATGATAAATTAGACTATAGGGATGCGTGGGAAACAGATGAAAATAACGAAATAGAACAGATACACAAGAAAGGAAACGGAACAATAACATGCGATGATAAAGTTTATCAACTATCACCCGGTAAAACTGTATTTGATTATGCTGATGATTTAGCCGTACAAGTACCCACCTCCTGCTTCCGGACCGGACAGTGCCACGAGTGCATCGTGGAAATAAAACGCGGTATGGAGAGTCTCCGATCTCCTAACGAAGCAGAATCCTTCCTTCGAGATAACTTCCGTCTCGCTTGCCAAGCAGTTGTCCTTGATATAGATGCTGATATTGAGTTTTCCCCACTAAGACGTACACCAAGAATACTTACCCATACAGAAAGCAATCCAACTCAATCAATTAATCCGCTGGTCACACAACATAATGGCACTGTCCATTACAATGGTGAACCTGTTGATCGGTATCGTGGGAATCTATATGGACTTGCATTAGATTTAGGCACAACGACAGTTGTAGCAAATCTTGTGGATTTAGAAACAGGTGAGACAGTATCTGTCAGTTCTTTTGAGAACCCGCAACGTTTCGGTGGAAGTGACATTATGCACCGAATATCTTATGATGGTGAATATGAAGGTGAGTTGCGTAAATCGCTTATTGCAGCGTTGAACGGTCAGATCATGGACATGTGTGAAAGACATAACTTTGTTCGTCAGGAAATTTATGATATTGTTGTTGCTGGCAACACAACGATGCGCGACATATTCTTCAGACAGGATGTCCAGAGTATAGGACAAAAACCCTATAAATCTGTAATTGAACATGAATATCTTGAGGGACTCCGTTCTACAACAACTTTAACTGAAAAAGCACGCAGGATAGGAATCCGTTCTAATCCGAAAGCGATGGTTTATAGTCTACCGTTAATCGCGAGTCACGTTGGAGCGGATGTCGCAGCAGACTTGGTTGCGGTTGATATGCAATCACAAGACGATATAGTAATGTTAATTGATGTCGGCACGAATACAGAAGTTGTTGTTGGGAATTCACAAAGGATGGTAACTGCATCGTGTCCTGCAGGACCTGCATTTGAAGGTGGAGGTATTGAATACGGGATGCCTGCCTATCCTGGTGCGATTGAATCGGTGAAATGGATTGACGGTAAGATTGACTTTAAAACTATTGGAGACGAAAATCCGCAAGGATTGTGTGGTTCGGGTCTTATTTCTTTATTAGCAGAACTTCGTCGGCACAATGAGATGAGTCCGAAAGGTGTTTTCGCAGATAGAAAGCAACGGATAATGCAACTATTACCTGAGCACGGTATTACCTTCTCACGCGACGATGCAAGTAATTTAGCACAGGCAAAAGCAGCAAATTATTGTGGACAATATATAGTACTACGACATTTTGGTTGTTCTCCGCAACAGATTAGTAGACTTTATTTGGCAGGTGGATTTGCAAACTATATCAACCTGAGAGATGCCATTGACATCGGTTTCCTGGCACCTGTTCCTGAAGATCGAATAGCCAAAGTTGGTAATGCATCTGTTGGTGGTGCAACAGCAGTACTACTATCAAAAGAAAAACGCTCAGAAATTGAATCGTTTGTCAAAAACATAGAACATATTGAGCTTGAAACAACACCAGATTTCTTTGATGTATTCGTAGAGGGATGTCAATTTAAACCAATGCCAACTGAAATAACGAAAGAATAACGTAAATATTATAAACTATGATTGCTTTTCAAGAACGATTAAAATCAGAGAAACCGATTCTATACGATGGTGGGTTCGGATCACAACTATTTGCCCGTGATATTGAACTTGCCAATAGCGCACTTGCAAACCTGTCTCATCCAACGGATGTTGTTGGTATCCATTTAGATTATATTCAGGCGGGTGCCGAGGCAATTGGCACAAATACATTCGTTGTTTCACCACTTCATCTGCAGATGGCTGAACAGGATAAATCAGATGCCCAACGTCTCACACGACTCGGAGTTCAACACGCAAAAACTGCGGTTGCGGAAAGTGGGAAAGATGTCTACATCGCTGGGTCTGTTGGACCTTCACCAGGGGCAATTGAGGCGGATAGTGGAGACACAACGTTTGGCATTGCAAATGCTGAAGTTCGAGAGGCACATAAACTCGTTATCAATACGCTCGCAGAAGAAGGTGTTGATTATCTGTGTCTTGAAACTATGTTTTCTGCAAAAGAAGCAGCACTTGCGGTTGATGTGGCACGCGAAACTGGACTCCCAATAGCGGTTAACTTAACGTATAAATTCACAGAAAACCGCAGGACTGGAGAAATAATCTATAAAACCGACTGGGGACATTCCGCTTCAGACTTACTTCAAATTCTTACCAGTGGTGAGTTTTCAGATGGAGACTCACTCTTAGATTTTGTTGATATTATCGGTCTGAACTGTGGAGCAGAATCAAAACAGGACGAACACTCAGGAATGCCTTATGCCATCACAGGAACTCAGCAACTACAAACTGCACTGACAGATATGGGTGTTGACGATAAACGAATGATGGCATATCCGAATGCGGGGATGCCAAAGCTTGATGACAACTATAATACTATATATACCCAATCAGCTGACGAAATGGGAGGGTATATCCCCGAACTCATCAAATCGGGTGCTTATATTATCGGTGGTTGTTGCGGTACAACCCCAGCACATATCAAAACTTTCCGAGATGTGCTTGATACCAACGAATAGATGAAGATGATTTAATATTTTTGTCGTTAAATGATATACAAATGAACGTTGAAAATTGGGATATTCATCTAAGCATTTAGAAACGGCTGCTGCATTGTTAATGGAAAAGAACGTCGCAATGGAAACCATTACACTGACATATAAAAGGTTGCCAAATCGGGTAAATTATTTTCAACAGCAACTATTATATGAAGATGAAAAAGTAATCGTCACCTCTCAACGGGTAATACCATCCTCACCAATTATAGAAAATGGCATAACGGTTTTAGGTGAAAATTACACTGCAATCTGGTTTGTTTTTACTGGAAAGTGGTATGACATCGGTAAAATATACAATTTGAATAACGAATGGACAGGTTATTATTGTGATATTATAAAACCCGTGATTCGTAGTAAGGATACATTTGAGATTGTGGACCTATTTCTTGATTTGTGGGTATCCCCGAATGGCAGTTATGAAATCCAGGATGAGGATGAATTTGAAACTGCCGTTCAAAATGGTGATATTACTACTGATTTGGCAAAGAAAGCACGGAATGCGTTAACCGACTTAATTGATGAAGTTTCATCAGGTAAATTTCCACCAGAGTTTGTGAAAGAGTTTGTTCCAAAAATACAACTGGAGTTTTGATATGGCATTATTAGCAATTAATGGCGGTGAACCGACCAGGACTAAGCCCTATCCTACTTGGCCCACTCTTGATCCTGCAGATATTGATGCATTTGAGAATATCTATAATAGTGGACGATGGGGTGTAGGTGGAACAAATGTGTCTGAATTTGCTCAACAATTTGCCGATTTTCAAGGTGCAAAATACGGTGTTTGTGTCAATAGCGGCACTTCCGCACTCTATATTGCTCTTAAAGCCGCTGAGGTTGGTCCTGGCGATGAGGTAATTACCACTCCGTATACTTTTCAGGCAACTGTTGTTGCTATTCTTATGACGCATGCTGTACCAGTTTTTGTTGATACTGCACCTGACAATTTCCTCTTAGATGTTTCCAAGATTGAGGATGCAATCACCGAAAAGACCAAAGCAATTCTACCAGTGCACATAGCAGGTTATCCTGCTGACTTAGATGGACTCACTGAAATAGCTGAAAAGCATAACCTAAAGCTCATTGAGGATTGCGCTCAAGCACATGGGGCAGAATGGCGTGGTAGAGGCGTGGGGAGTTGGGGAGATTTTGGTTGTTTCAGTTTCCAGTCATCTAAAAACCTGTGTGCAGGTGAAGGTGGCATTATCATAACCAACGATAGAGAACTTTATGAGCGGACATTTGCATTGCATAATTGTGGACGCACGCCTCCTGAAGCGGAATTTGGAAATATTGAACCGTTTGGTGGAAACTTCAGGATGACAGAGTGGCAGGCTTCAATACTCCTCTCTCGTTTGACAAGACTTGAAAAGGAAACCAACCACAGACACATGAATATGCGGTGGTTAGATGGATGGTTTGGTGAGATCCCAGGCATCAAAGTTACCAGAATTGATCCACGTGCTACTCGTTGTGGTTCTCACGGGTATAAAGCAATATTTGATTCTGAGGAATTCGAGGATATTTCACGTGCGACTTTTCTTGAAGCAATGCGTGCAGAAGGAATACCTATCGGATATTGGTATACAACTCCGATGTATCGTTCGACATTCTTAAAATCCAATCTATTTGGTCATAACCTTGACTACTCTAATGTTAACTGTCCAGAAACTGAGAAGATATGTCAAACGGGTTTGGCTTTCAGCCAGAATGTCTTGATGGGAAGTGAAGAGGATATGGAAGATATCATTAAAGCTACTGTGAAAATTCGCAGAAATGTTGCCGAATTAAAGGATGCGGTGTAATATCAATTACAAAAACCATAAAAAATGTATGCATTTTTCACAATTTTAACTATCTTTTTTCCATATTAAAGACTCTATAGTATCAAATGTCATATTAAGGAGATTTGAAATGAGTAACGAACGTGACACACAACGAGAAATTCGGAGAATTGTCCGCATGTTAGAGGCAACAACAAGACATCTTGAAAAAGCTTCTATATTAGACGGTTTATCCAGCGGAGAAGCAAGGTGCATCCGACAATACAACAATGCCTTGGCAAGACTATATGATTTAGAAGCACTCCCAGAAGGGTTGTTTGACCCCTTAAACGAGGACGCGTCTGTCGGGGATATAGGACAGGCATATCACCAAGTTGCAACCTATCTTAAAGAAGGAATGGGTATTGATTTTGATTTCGACTTTAAGAAAGAAAAAGAAACAATTGGAAACGTCATGAAAGATGTTGGTGATGTTGTCGCCCGTTCCATCTTCAGTATAAGAGATATGGATTCCGATGACTCCGAATCTGATGGTTCGGCAACAGTTGAAGTTGTTGAAATAGAGGATGATGAAAAATCTGATCCCGTTGATGACCGACTTAATAAGTTAGAAGAACAGATGGGTACAGTTGTTGAGATACTTCAAGAACTTCGTCCAAAAAAGGATAAGAAGGATAAGAAAGATAAGAAGGACGATAATTAGAAGAATGGACTTCGTTGGGGTATGATGAAGTTTTGATTGATATTCTGCAGTAGCATTTTGTAGTAAACGTCAATACACATAAAGTAAGGATTATGATAATTTTCCGATTTCTGCTGAATGTTAATTGCATACTTCATCATAGTGTACCCATACAAGGCAGCCAAATATCTGGAATACAATTTGGATAAGAACCATTTTACCAATGCTTGAAGGAATACATCCGTTGACCTAATGATAGACCCAGAATTGCCCAGAGGCTGCCCATAACGAATTCACCCAGCATTGCACCAAAAAACAGTGGGAGTGCCTTGCGATACGCTCCAATCCCACCATGTCTGACAAGTATTGTTTTTATGACCCATGCAAGGAAAACAGGGAACCAGAGTCTTCCAAAATTCCAGTTACCCGCAAGAGGATAGGCAAGTGGATGTAGTTGCCACCAGAGATAGCGCAAACGCATAAAGAGAGTGCTAAGTGTAAGGAGTATACCGAATCCGAAGAAACCAAGATGCCTCCATTCAGTATCACTTGGAAATGTCAACCATCGTTGGAGGTCATTGAATGCTTCTTGTCCACGCCATGTTCCCAAACTCCCGTGTTGATAACCTGCATGTAGGAAGGCAACAAACCCAATAAGTAGTCCAATAACCGATGCACCCCACATCACCCAAAGCAGTTGACTGCTGTTTATTGCTCCTTTGTCGGCAAGTTTGAATCCTTCCAGTTGATTCGGCATCGGTTGAGAACGATAGTTCCGCGTAAAACCGTATAGGAAAGCAAATCCTGTTAATGTCTGTGCTCCTATCTTCCTTGAACCGAAGAGTGAGGTAAGGAAAAAACTTGGTCCTGCTCGATAGAAATCCATTGTTGGCGTTCCGAGTTCAGCACGCATCCGTGTGAATGCTAAAACCAGTATAAAATGGATACTGAAAAATCCGAGTATCCCCCACCACGACATACCCGCTTTCAAGCAAAACCCGAATACAACTGCAATACTTATCAGAAAACCAACGAATGCCAAACGATAACCAATTGGTTCACTTTCAGAATCAATGTCACTATCCATTCCTATAACATTACAGAATACCTTCCACAGGTGTTTATGTGTGATCCAGATTGCAAAAAAGCATAGTCCAAAGTAGGCACCGAGTGATTGCATATCTATGTGTGGATATCCAGGGGTCTGATTCAACCCAGTCATTGCTCCGAAGACAAGCTGCATCTTCCAAAAAAGATAGAATAGCCAGCAGGATAACGACAAATCCAGAGGCATTAGAAAACCAATTCCGATGGCATAAGGGTTTAGGTGAATAGGTGTTGACCCAATAGCATTTAGGGGTTTTTCGGTAAACATCTGTCCAATATCATGTCGTATTGGAATGCCGGGAATATTTGGATAAATGAAATTCAACCCATTTATCAGGTCAAGTCCTAAGCCTATACCAAACCCAATCCAAAGTAGATTATTTCTGTAGAATGCTGTTCCTTTTGTCATTTCAAAGGGGAGTAGTATTATAGGATAACTTAGTTTTTCGTGTTCAATCCACTGTTTTCGTAGGATAGAACTGAGCATCATCATAGAAAATGCCAATGCTGAGAAGAAGAGTAACCAAAAGAATACTGGTGTAATCCATGCCCGTATATGATCAAGTTCAAATAGGTTTGATGTGCCTTCATAATAACCTGTTAAGGCACGCTTGTTCATCACAGCAATCCAATCTGGTATGTATCTGAAGAATAGGGATTGCCATTCGTTCTCGGGGGTAGCGAACCAACTTGCGTGCCCAAGAATGCACATCGTTGCCTGTAACATATCATGACCGCACACAACACATGCCAAGGTAACCATAAGGTATACCGTCAACATTTCAGCTTGTGTAAGTTTCCATTTCGGCATGAAACGTGTTAAAAGTATATTAAGGATAGCGACTAAGAAAAGAGTGAAGACGGCGTTGAATAAAATCGCCATCGTAGTGGGGTATTGTGTTGTCCATACTGTTTCTGTCTGAACAACAAGGTAGATATTGAGTGGAAGCGATAACAGACCCAGAACTATAGCTCGAAATGTTATGTTCTCAGTTAACGGATGTGATGGCTTATCCATAACTGTATCGTTCCGACTTTGGTTAGGTGGATTAATTAATGTAAATCTGTGGGAAGTAATCAGTATCTATTCTACAGTAATGCAAACAGTTTGTTTGCACAACATAATACACTTAAAACGTTCGGAGAAATCCGTATTCAAACTTCGGTTTGATAGATGGAGAATAAGGAGGATCAAGTGGAAATGCGAGTTCAATACGAAAAATTCCGGTATTGCTAACTCTTGAAAAACCACCACGCAATTCAATTCCAACACTCCGTTTGGGTTCACTAATATCAAAAGTATGTTGTCCGTTCCAGATATATCCAGTATCAGCAAAGACAGTAGTACCCAATACAAGTCCGAGACGTATAGGATTATCTACAAATGGTTTTGCACAAAATGTTGCTATTGCAGCGACAGCGTCGTCAATTTTTTCAGAAATTGCACCCCCAAAAACAGTTCGAGATTCCAGCCTTAACAACATCATTTTTTCGCCGCTAAATTGCCTATAATCATAACCACGTAATCCGCTGTATGATCCAAGTATGACCTGACTTTCACCGCTCAAACCGAACTGCATTTCTGTTTTAAATTGCACAACAAATGTATGGTGAAATTCAAAAAGGCCGTTCTTTCGATAACCTTTCGCTACCGTGTAGATATCGTCACCTGATTTGAAAGTATCTCTAAAAAACAGTGTACTCTTTGCTTGTAAGATAGAACGTTCAAACTGATTCGTGAATATAGAGCTAATTCCAATAAGAGTCTCACTTAGGAATCGATCTCCTATTGTCCATCCTGATCTGACAGAGATACCACCAATTGATTCTGACCTTTCCGAACCGAACCAAGGTGATGCATACCCTATAGATGCACTATAATCAGCACCTGTGTTAAAATATTCAGTGGGACCCATCTCTTTGAGAAAACGTGTTTGTCGATGGTATACCCTTTTTCTACCAATCGTAAAGCCAACTCTTTTGATATTCCTATCTAATGGCATAGCCCTGGAATTATCTGACATTTCAAGTGTTTCATGTCTGGTAAATAGTGATCTTATCCATATTCCGCTATAAACCTGTTGGTGTCTTTCACCAAAATATCGCATTATCTCACCGTAACTATTCTGATAATTTCGATGAAATATTGCTGTTCTCTCACCTGCATCGTACCAACGTACCTCATCAACACCTTCTAAAAGACTGAACTTTGTACTCCAACGACTTTTCAATGAATATTGAGGTCGTTCTAATTGAACGATCCATGAGTCACCTTCGCGTTTCTGTATATATTCACCATCAAAATTCCAATATGACTTGAAAAGACGTGGCATCTGATACCGCAATTTCAAAAAACTACGGGTCTGTTCACCTGTTTCGCTTTTCCGTTCATACCTTAATTGTGTGCCGTGTCCAGACCCATTCAAATTGGTTTCTTGAATCTTCAAAAGAAAAGTTGAACTTTCACTTCCTAAAGCTGGGTCAATTGCACCTGTTATAGACCAATCCTCTGCGACAATAACATGTATTTTTACATATTCCATCTCTGCTATCCATTGAGATTCTATATTCGCTGCACTTATGTATGCCTTTTCATGAAGTATTCTCTCGCTTTCCTTTACATCGTCCTTAGTATAAAAACTACCTGTCTTGAAAAGAAGTTCTTGTAGTATTACCTTATCATTGGTTTTTTGATTACCTTCTAATGTAATTTCACCGATAATACCCTTGTCAATAATGATACCGATATGAATTTCATTCCCAACAAGTTTTACAGTATCTTCTTTATTATCAATACGGGCATAAATAAATCCTTTATTTTTGTAATAACGGACGATGGTTGCAAGGTCTTTCTCAAATAGAGTTTCATCGTACATCTCTCCGATTCTTGTCAACATCAATCTATTAATTGCCATTTCATCTGGCGCGGAAAAAGAATCTTTCTCTCTGATGACTATACTTTTTACTGTCCGTTCTTCATTGGCAGAAATGGATTGACCTGTGAATATAGAGAACAAACATAATAAGATTATATGAAAATTTATGCTGACACTAACTTTATTCAACAAGATCTTCGTTTTACGTAAATGAAATGAAGAATATAGGTTCACATTTTTCATTAGTCTTCACCGGAAGTTGATTTACTGGCACGGTTTGAAAGAAACCCTTCAAGAAGCAACAAACAAACAGCCAAGATAATCAATTCACCCCAAATCTCTCTACCGTGTCTTTTGATGTCTAATTCTTCTGTATCCAACTCGCCTGTTTCAGAGGTTTTCCCTGCTTGTGCATCAACACGTTCAGATGCTAACTGTAAAGAAATAGGAGTCAAATTGGCTTCAACTGCTGGCGTGTTAACAGCAAAGAAATCCCGAAATAACCTGTCCTGTGCTTTTACATCAATCTGATATATGCCCGGTAGTTCAGTCAATTCATAACGAACCGAACCATTTTCATCAATTGGAACAACTGCCGTGTCTTTATCATCCGGAGAATCAACACGTTTGATCCAAGCACGACCACCAGGATTCTGTGGATAACTTGCTCTATATGTATCTCCAACTGTTAAATTTCTATTTGTATCATTACGCATCACATACAATATACTATGTTGAATGAGTGGCAAGAAATATGGATTAACGAGCAATTCGTTATTATTCGGTTGTTGCTGTAGTTTACAGTTAAAGAGTAATATTTGACTTATTCCTTCACTACGTTCTATGAGAAATGGTGTATCATCACCGAATCTCGCTATGACAGACGCATCAGAAACAGGGGTAAGCATCATACTTTGAAAGAACCGAGGTCCGTATTGACCAGATAATATATTATCGGGAAATATCTCAAAGATTGGGTGAGTCTCATCATATTTACTGACTTGTTGTGGTATTTGCCAAGAAATAGGTTGACCGAATTGAGCAGGTAACCACGACAGATTGTAATCGTCAGATGTGAAAACAATAATACTCTTTCCATGACGAATGGATTCACTTAACTGTTCAATAGCCTTTGTAGATAGAACTGGTAAATCAGCAAGAAGGATTATATCAATACTTTCAAGTGGATATGTTTCAAATTCCTCGGGAGTACACGCAGTTGGTTGAATCATTGAAGGTATAACAGACGCACCAAAAGTCTGTTTATTTACATTCGGATTCAGTGCTAATGTTAGATATTCAGTCTGATTGCTAACACATAACACCCGAATTTCTCCAAGTGCTTCAAGTGCGAAATATCTACGATTATCTGCATTCAACCTGTCATCAGTCAACTCAAAGTAACCGGTATGCGTACCTGGTTCATTAAATGTATGTGTGAGTGATGTCATAACCGATTCATCAGCTGTAGCAGAAAAAGTCTGCGTTTTCTTTTTCTCGTCTCCCATATAAAATGAAATTGTAAGTTGTGAAATAGGTGTGTCAGAATGATTATTAGTCTTTGTGTTTATACGAAAAGGCAAATCAACACCGATTAGTTGATGTGACGGTAGTATTTCTTCAATATTTGTATTATGCGGAATTCCTTGAGTGACGGGAAGTAATACAATTCTCGCCCCAGACCGGTTGGGTATGATTCCCCAATTATCCCAACCATTCTGTGCGAAATCAGAGATGATATAAATTTCCTTATTCTGTTGTGTTGAATCAGAAAGAATATCGTGTGCAAGTTCAACACTTGGTTGGATGTTAGTCGCGCGATAGGAAACATCCGCTTGTTTAATAGCTGCAATAACACTTTCAATGTCTGGAGTAAGTTGTCGAAAAACCGATTGTGGAATGTCAGACATTAAAATAAGTGATGCTGAATCTCCATAACGCAAAGATTTCAATACATCTGTTGACAAATTCTTAGCTTTTTCAAACCAAACACCGTCAACATCCTTATAGTGCATGCTGTATGAATTGTCTAATACTATTACGACGTCAGTCTTGGCACGAACAGCAGCAAGCGGAAGTCCAAGTGTAAGGAATGGACGTGCTAATGCGAGAGCAATGAGTGTTACTATCAGCATTCGTAGGAGTAATATTAGGAGTTGTTTGAGTTGAAGTCTACGTGCATTTTGACGATGTGCTGCCATCAAAAACATCAGACTGCTGAAGTCTACAGTGACCGCTTGTCGACGGCTCCACAGATGGATGATAAGTGGAATTGTGGCTGCCAATAAGCCAAAGAGAAACAGTGGATTGAGAAAAGCCAATAGTTAAATGCTCCAGTTTCATTCTATTCTAATAAGGTTATGAGATTTTCAGATTCACCATAACTACGATTAGTCAATAGGTCGGAACGAGTGTTACTACCTCCGACACATAAGATTTCATTGGGCAACCAATGTCGGAGGTCGCTACGCTCGCTCCGACCTACAGGTGTTTTAGGATATTAACAATGGTCCACAACAACTTATGTTATGAAAACATCTTACTCTATAACATCAATATCAAGCTGATTAAGGGTTCGAAATACACCTTCAGTAAATTCAACCATCGTTGCAGATTCAAGTGTTTTGCCTTGTAGTTGAATATGATTTGCATCTGCGATAACTTGTCCAAAAGCTGGATCCATCTGTACCCATTTCCCAACGAACACCTCTGCCCAAAAGTGGTAATAAAATGCATTCTTAGAGAAAACAAGACCAGAACAGATCCTTGCAGGAATACCGACAGAACGTGCTAATGCAATCAGTAAAACGGTATGTTCAGTGCAGTCACCAGTTAATGTTTGTAGCGTTGTAAGTGATGAACTATACCCACCACTTAAGCCTTTATCCTTGATAGATTTATACACCCATTTACATAACTTTTTTGCCGCACGCCATGAATTTTCTTCATCATCAATTATTTCGACTGCTTTATTTCTTATGTCCTGATTGTCTGCTTCTACAAATGCTGTTGCGGAAAGATATTTCCGATTCTCTGGATCCCGAATTGGCAAAACAGGACAATCTATATCTTCAACATGTGACATCTCAATTGTCAGTGTCCCTGTTTGTTTAGACTTTAACGCAATTTTTTGATTATTGTGTGCCATGATAGTATCAACAAGGTTGCCTTTTGATAGTTGAACATTTGCCACGAAACGAGATGCCCCTGTTTTAGGTCTTTTTCCTGTAGGTATAATGCGAGTGTTCAATGTAATATCAACTTCTTCAACTTCACCCAGGGCATTTTTTCTGTCAGTTTTAGTTGCAGAGAAAGATTGACCCATCATATTTGTCTCAGATTTGTATGTAACACCTTCACTGTCAACCCATAAACGCGTATTAATTCCACCTAATATATCCATTTTTTGCTCAAGAATATAGACCTGTTTCTTTATGTGATTATATGTTATTTTATCCTTATCTACGACACTGAGTTCAGATTTTATAGGTTTAAGCATATCAAAGTTGAAAGTATAATAGTTGAGTTTTTCACCTATTTTCAGTAAGTTTTTTGATAGTAGCTTATCCACTGCTACAGCATCGGATGTTGTATTCTGTGGAAGTTCAACCTCTGATTCCGTTTTCTGACCGTTTAATGAAGTTATGATGTGAGCAACACCATCCTTTATTTTTCCTTCAACATGTTTTTCCCCTGATTCATTTGAAGATGAAACAAAATAACGCGGCATATAATCAAGATCAGAATATTCAACACGGTTAGTTTCTACTAATATTTGTTTTCCTAAACCTTTAAATTGCATGACAGTATCTGTTTTGGTTCGTATCATTTCCTCGTCTTCATATTCAGTTTTTTCAATGTATAGATGTATGTGTCCAATTTTCATTCCCATCAAAGTCAGATTATACCAATGTTCTTGAGGATATGTAGAACTCATCTCTTTTTCCACTTGTTCAATTTCCACTGCATCGCAGATTTGTGAAAAAACCATCAATATTAAGGAGGTTAAGCTCATAATGTATATAAATTTCATGGTTTTTATCCTTTAAAGTCAATCTTGTAATTTAGTGATATTACATTAACGTTGCCATTGCAACTGTATGTGTATTCCTCTGTTTTATCTTTTGATAGTTACCAAATACTTCCAAAAAATTCCTTTTGATAAACTCACGCAGACCTGAAATAGTAACGACATAGATTTTCCCATTTTGTCTAAGATGTCTTTTTGCATGTGAGAAAAAGATTTGGAGCAGCTCCTTACCAACATTCGCAGGAAGATTGGAAACAATCACATCAAACTGAATATCGTTTAGGTGGCTAAATCCGTTACTTAGGAGAACTTGGCAATTATTGAGATCATTCTGGATAGCGTTTTTGCGTGCATATTCTACTGCTACAAAATCTTTGTCTACCATATAGACGTTTGCGGTCGGTGAACATTTTGCCATTGTAATACCAATTGCCCCATATCCACACCCAAGATCAAGACATATTGACTGGTCAGCGATTTCTATGTAGTCAATCAATAATTGTGTTCCTGCGTCAACTGCTTTTGGTGAAAATAGTCCCCATGTTGTAGTAAAGGTCAAGTCACATCCACGAAGTTTTTTTTCAAATGTAATTTCTGTTTGGAATTCTGTTGTTCTCATTCTGACTTACAATCTTTACCATTTGATCAATACGCCAAGTGTTTCTCCAGGAGAATTCCACAATAAATCAAATGCATCTTTTGCTTCTGTATAGTTAAAACGGTGTGTAATCATGTCAGAAGCACGGATTTCACCGTTCTGTATTTTTTGTAATGCACGAGTAGCAAGACTGGTACGAGACTCCGTTGTTAGAATACCCGCAACAAACCTTTTATTCATCATTTTTGAGGAATGTAAGGGAAGCGGTTTTTGCTGATAGAGGGCAATGAGTTGTATTATACCGTATTGTCTTACCATGTCTTGTGCTTGTTCAAAGGATTTTACTCCTGCATGTCCACCTACGCAATCAATTACAAGGTCGGCTCCTTTTCCATCTGTTAATTGACGCACTGCTTGGATAGGCTCTTTATCTTCAGCGTTGATTACCACATCAGCACCAAGTTGAAGAGACAGTTTGCAGCGTAGAGATAGTGCATCAACGGTAATAATCCGTTCCGGAGAATAACCGCGTATAACTTGCATCATCAAACTACCAACTAATCCTTGACCTAAAATAACGACTGTGTCACCCTCTTTGACTCCTGATGAATCTGACCAAGCAACTGCACTTGTAGCTAAAGGAAGGAACGTGCCTTCCTCAAAACCGACATCTGTATGAAGGTGAACTGTGCGACCGTCTGTAGGGTTAATATCAGTCACGATGTATTCAGCGTGGGGTGCGACAGACATCACACGGTCTCCAACTTTATAGTCCGCGACCTGATTACCAACTTCATCTACAACTCCTGTGAGTGAATATCCCATGATTGATGGGGAAACCGATTCTTCCATTATGTATCGTCTAAATAGTTCTGATCCACGACTAATCAAGGTTGTATCAGTTTTCACTCTAATCTGATTTGCGTTGACATCGGGAATCGGTACTTCTTCAAGTTGTATATTACCGAATCCTTCTGGTTTGATTACACGATACATTTTATCTTCTCCATAGATATGTTGGTTCATTATTAGATGATATTGATGTCCTAAAGATTCAAACGTTTCACTAAATCCTCACGTGTTGTAGGTTTATTCAAGTCCATTAGGTAAATATGAAAATTATCACTTCGATCCGAAACAAACGCTATATAACGACCATCTGGAGAAAAGGTAGGTTGAATTGATCTTCCTATATCACTTGTTATTTGACGTTCATTTTTACCATCAGCATCAATGAGATATATTTCCCAATCCCCATATCTTGCGGACATATAGACTATTTGTTTTCCATTTGGTGAAACTGATGGAGAATAGCAATCATAACGGTTTGGGTTAAAATGTCTTTCGTTTTTCCCATCAATATCAATAGTGTATAACTGGTTCAGATCATTCCTTGAGGAGACAAATATAATTGTATTTCCATTTGGAAAGAATGCAGGACTTCCTTCATCAGTTTCATTATGGGTAATACGTTTAGATTTGATGTTTTCAGTCATATAATCCGCTAAGTCAAGATCCTTCAAATCAATCAGATACAATTCCAAGTTTCCATCTGTATTGGATTCGTATACAACCATATCACCCGAAGGTGCTGTGCGTGGTACGCGAGCACCGAAACTAATTGGCAATACTGGATGTGTAATCTTGCTATGGATGTGTGTGATGTTAAAACCTGCGTATATTGGGGTTGAACCGCTACTCTGAATGACGAGTTTAATTTCACGTGTTGATTTTGGTTCGCTACTATAGAATATATAATTGGGAGTTTTCAGAAAAGCAGGAGAATTGTCATTAAAATCTGTTGAGTAGGTTACCCGTCGATGAATGCGTCCATTCAAATCCATAATATAGATTTCACCATTATCAAGACGAAATGATGCAAAAGCAATTTGAGAACCGTCTGGTGAAAAGGCAGGTGAATAGTTGTCAGAAACTCCAGTTGTAAGTTGTTTAGAGGTGTAACTATCTCCAACAAGTTCAACAATTCTTCTAATTACTTTAGGGTCTGACGTGGTTTTTTGAACAATATTGAGTATACGATATGCAGAATCTCTGTCACCATATATTAGATATGTGTTTGCTAATTCAAGTCTTGCACTTATAAGGTTTTTTGGTTGTGATGCAAATAGTTGTGATGCTTTTTGAAACTGTAGAACCGCCTCATTGTGCCGTCCCAATTCATTATACCCTTTTCCGAGTAACATCCGTGCTTTGGGATTATCGGGATCTTGTTCGATAATAATTTCCAGTTTTTCTACTGCCTCTTGGGGTATTCCTTCCTCCAGTAGTTTCTCAATCTTTGTTAGTGAATTTATTTGGCATCCTAAAATCAGTGCAAGAAATGAACTGCACAAGAATAATAAATGATAATAATGTATTGCTCTTAACATTATGAGCCAATTTATGTTTAGCAATAATTAAATTGCAGTATAAGAAAATAAATTAAGGAATTAGTCAAATTCCGATGTAGCAACTGACATTTCAGATCTTCCATACCAGCCACTATACATGGCATAAATCCAACATATTAATGCTTGTAAAACAGCAGTAACCTTTAGAAACCAAGATGGTCGAAACATTAAAGTTTTGCCATCTTCAAGCGTCCATATCTGAATAGAATTATCGTGATCGGTATCAGTGTTTAACGAGGAGTTAGATGAGTTATTATTTGTTTCTTTGGGTTGAAAACGTAAGAGATCATCCAATTCTCTTACAGGATAAGAGTTAATGTAGAAGAGTCCTAATGCAGAAACAAATAAAAAAAAGATAAAACATCCTTTTGCAACTTGGTGTAGATATATTTGACCAAGTCCGGGTATAAATGCTGACAAGATCATCGCAACATAAGAACGTGATGTATAGATTTGGGTATTTCTATGAGTATATATGGAATTACCTGAGTGAATATCGGTGTTATTTTTATGCATTATGTTATGGTTCTCCTTGTGCAACAAGATAGACACCGAAACAGATGATTATAGCACCGATAATACGTACTCTGGGGATGGATTCTTTGAAGACTAACCAAGAGAGCGGAATTGCTATTACATATCCTAAACTCAACATGGGATATGCGATACTAAGCTTAACACGGGAAAGGATTACGAGCCAAACAAAAGTAGTAAATCCATAAACCGACACACCACCAACGATATAAGGATTAAGTATTAATTGCCAAAATTTTGATAAGAGTTCACGAAAACCTTCTATACGTCCAATGTTGGTGACGCCCTGTTTTAACATAATTTGACCGAGGACTGTTAAAAACACGTTGAATATTAAAAGGAAATAATCTTTCATAAATGTATTATACCACATATAGTTATGATTTTCAATTTAGTGGAAATATTAATAGTTGTGTTCGGATACAAACATATTATCGTATGTATCCTATGACAGTTCCCAGTTTTGTTGGTATAATTTTAATACCAAATACAATAACTTTACACTATTAGAGATCAAAATCATTTGCATTTTGTATATTAAGTTGTTAAAATTTCGGGTAAGGAGGCAACTATGGTTGAACTTACAAAAGATGACATTCTATTTTTTAAAGAAAATGGTTATTTGATTAAACGTAATGTGCTAAACCCTGAACTTTTGGAACGTGCAAGAGCAAAGTTGTGGGAAGGAGCACCTGAGGGTAGACTACGTGAGGATCCTGACACCTGGGTTGGTCCTTTCAAACCAGAAGAGGAAAATGAAGATAATTCCAATCGGAGAAAGGGATTCCGTTGGAACTATCGCGAACCCGGCGGTGAAGACTGGATGGTTAGACTACTTGCTACCGATACGAATGTATGGCACATGGCAGAGCAATTCTTAGGTAAAGGTAATTTAGTTGTACCTGCACGCGTGCGTGGTATATATTGCACCCTTCCCTATGGGGATGTCCCGAAAAAGTCAATCGGTTGTCATGTAGACGCACACCCCTTTCATCTCGGTGTCGTTGGTTATATTGACGATGTGCCATCAGAAGGGGGTGGATTTACAGTCTGGCCTGGAAGCCACAAAACCTTTTATTACGATTACAAATCACAATATAAGAACGAACCAACCCCGCAATACGATGTTGATCGAGAACGTATCAGTAGAGAATCTGGTGTTGATTGTTATGGGAATGCAGGTGACATTGTCTTTTGGCATCATCGGATAGGACATGCAGCGGGTCATAACTACTCTCGTCAGATTCGTCAGGCTGTCTTATATGATTTCAGAAAGACGGAATTATCGGAAACTCAAGAGGAACCACCAAATGAAGATATGTGGCGGGATTGGCCTGGTATTAAGGCATTAGAGGAAACTGAGACTTAGTTAAACATTGATGTAAATTACATACGAGCGTAGGTCGCGACTGGGTAATCAAGAGGTCAAGAAATCAACGGTATGAATGCCGTTGGCAGAATACGTGTATGGTATTTGTTGGTCGCGACCAGTAGGTCGCTCTTACATGTGTAATGTCCTATTTATCAAATTCACCATAGTTTATCTCAGACCTAATTCATTCAAAGTTCTTGACATCATTTCATAAGCAATTTGTGCTTTTTCCATCCGCATCTGAGGGAAGGTTTCCACAGATATGTATTTGTCATATCCGACTTTGCCTAAACTCTCTGCAAATGTTCTGAAATCCAATTCGTCCTCTTCCTCTCCTGGAATAAGGAAAGTACTATACGGATACATACCTGTTACGCCCTTTACGTGGCAGTGGGTTGTAAGCGGTCCTAACCTTTCTGTCACTTCCGCTATATCCTCACCTAAATGATAGAAATTTGTTATATCGTTTAGCACCCTTAATGCCTTCGACCCAACAAGTTCAATTAAATGCGTAACTTTAGGAGATGAATCTATCGTTGTTGCTTCGTGATTATGGATATTCATCGTAATCCCAAGTTGCTCAGCGCGGGTGCATATTGGTTTTAGTACATCAACGAGGAGTTTCCATGCAAATGCGTCTCCTTTATCTCCACCATAACCGGTAAGGAAATTGACTCCGTGTGCATCGAGTGCTACTGCTACATCTTGTAGGAGGGCATAATGATCAATTGCCTTCTGTTTGTCCTCTAATGCCAGATGATACAGACCTTTACCAGTAAATGGATTGATTACCGAAACTTTTAATCCGTGGTCTGTTATCTTTGATTTTACATCTTTTAGTAGTGTATGTGATATTTCACCTGAGGGGATGTGTGCATCAGGTCCGCACATCATTTCAACGGCATCGTAACCCACATCTGAGAGAATTGATATAACTTCATTTAAAGGTAGGTCTTTCATCCCACCTGCATGATATGAGATTCCGATCATAGGATTCCTTTCTTAATTGAATGTCTAAATGACACTAATACAATTGCTAAATACTTACTTTTTATTTAGTAATCAATAAGTCATGACTAATATGCTTCTATCTGCTATACTTCACCGTATAAACCCAAACTTAATTGGGTAATATTGACTTGCTCTTTCTCATCTTCTGATTGTCATATTAGCAGAAGTTTCAGATGCAGGCAATGAACTTATATGCTAATAATTCATTTTCTACATATTCAGGATTAAACCGTTGTGAATACGAAATATACAATAATCCCAAACGATTATCTGCTACAATATCCAGATCGATATAATACCTCACATAAATCTGAATTAGAAAAACTTGCTCATAGTGGTAAGAAGACGTGGATTCAATTTGATTCAACCATAATTCAGACCCGTTACAGACTGAGAACCGTAGAGTTCAATTTCCAACCATCAGATACACCTGTATCGATCCAGAATATCTTACGTAACTCATTATCTACTTATGAATTAGAATGTGGAGAGGATCCATTTTGTCAGTTGTATCTTGTTGCACAACCCAATGCCAATAGACAATTCTATAATATCACAAGATACATACAACGATGTGTAGCAGGAGATGAATCTGTAGCAGAACGTTTACTTGGGAGGACTGTCTTATTATTCTACCAATCTGATGAGTATTCGTATGATTTACTCAATGCTTCAGGTGTTAACACATTCATACAAGATTATCTCATAAGTTATGTTGAAACTTATGGAACTGATGCATTACTCGGCTTTTCTTTTCATATACCACGTTTTTTGTCCGTTTTTGATGCAGATAGCACATCAATTCCGTGGAGTAACACCTTGTTGAATCAAATTCAGGAAGAGAAATTCATGGATGCTCAAGGTTTATCTGAGAATACGCGATGGAGTTACTTACCATTTCTATTTTATGATAGGTATAATTCTGCTGTGATAAGGAGCGTATTCTGGCAGGAATTGTCATCACACTATGCGCGCTGTTTCCTTGGTGAGATAAGTAATTTCTGTCATCAATATGGTTTAAAATCTGCTGTTTCAATACGAGAAAGTGCCAAATCATTAGAGTATGAATTGGGGGTTTTATTGCATCAGGTAGATTGTCCTATACTTATCTCCGAAGAATCGGATACAACGCGCAGATTTGTTGTAGCAAAATCAGTTTGTAGAAACGCACAGGATGTAGGAATATTGAGGAAAGAGTCACACACATTGAATGATATATGTCACGATGCTGTCAAAGGATTTAATAGGTGGATATCAAACAGGATGATTAAACCGCATGTTAATACCTCACACTCACATATAGAGGAATTATTACAGGTAGGACATCCGAAACGACTAATTCTAATGTTGTCTCCAATGCAGAGTCTTTGGATGAAACCAGATGAGAAACAGTGGAATAGCATAACGAAAGTTTGGGGGTGGTTGTGTCAGACTGTGTGGGAAATGGGTTATGATTTTAATATTGTACCAGAAGTGCAACTAAATGATGCTACAGTAGATAAGAATGCAGGGACAATTTGCCTATATGGTGAAAACTATGGTCTTGTATTGATTCCAAGTTGTCTGTCACTTCATGAAACTACAGTTGAGTGTTTATCTGACTTGACAAAAGTAAAGGGCAGAATAATCGTGAACGCACCTGTTCCGTATCTGCTGAATGGAAAAATCGGACTTGAACCGTATCTCTTGGAAAGACTAATTTATAGTCGTAGGACGACTATATTAGATGGTCCAGAAAGGGAACGGGAAGCCGAAATAAGAATGTTGCTCAGAAAGTGGGTAACCTCAGTTATTTCCGTGTATGTTGGACAGGAGAGACATCTATCTGAATCTGTAAAAGTTCATTACAGAGTGCATGGAAACTCACAAATCTTTTTTCTATACAATACGACAAACCAACCTATTGACACCTTAGTTGAAATAACAGGGGATGTTGAACAAATAGAGGAACATATTTTAGAGACAGGAAAACAGAAAACCGTTGAGTTATGGCATGCAAATGGGAAAACATATCTGAATTGTATGTTTAAAGCAAAACAAGGGAGGTTATTCTATGTTGTCTAATATTCACAGATTGTTTGAAACTATTGTGTAAATGATGTGTATAACAAATTCTACTGATGGCAACTGTGCGGTGTAACATTAGTCTCGAGTTAGGTAAATAATGAGATTTGTTGCAGCAATGATGGTTGAGACAGCAGTACTTACTATTCCCCAATTAATCAGAAACTTTTTGTGGACTTCCATGATGTCTCCAGGAAAAAGTAAAGTTGAATCTATACCAGGTTTGAATCTATGTACAATCGTTGTTCCATCAGTTCTATGGATATGAACTTTATCTCTGTTTGCTTCATTTTCAAAACCTCCCGCTAATGCAATTGCCTTTTGTAAGGTTAAAGGACCACGAACACGATGTGCCCCTGGAGTGCGAACATAACCCGTGACATAGATGGGTTCAACTTTGAAGGCATTAGGAACAAAAAGCACTTCTCCATCGGTTAATGAGATTGTTTCTCGATTCTTATCAACTGATTTCCAAAATTGTTCAGTTACACTTAACTCAGTAAGCGTGCCATCACTATTGACCTTCACAAGTGCCGTCATATCAGCTTCTTGCGTAAACCCTCCTGCTCTTGCTAATGCATCTGCTACGCTAATCTTATTACTAACAAAAAGTTTTCCGGGTGTCTTTACTTCACCTTGTACTTCAATCACGCTGAGTTGTTGGACATACACTAAGTCGTTGATATATACACGGATATTACGGGAAGTTTGGTTTGTTGACAGGTCAAAAAGATCAACCTTTACTGTCGCATCTCCTGATTCATCACTCATTTTGTTCGGTTTTGAATCATTATCCGTATGCGTAATTGTATTAAATCGGATTAGTTGGACCTGTTTTACATCTGCAGTTTCAGACATACCACCTGCAAGTGTGATTGCACGATATAAATCAATGTCAGATTCTGGTGAAATAACATAGCGACCAGGTGTTTTTACTGCACCTCCAACATAAATTGCATTTTCCTGTGAAACCAGAGATACCATGATTACAGGATTACTGACAAGTTCTTCCTTCAACAAAAAATCACTAATAACAGTATTTATTTCTTCAGTTGTCATTCCTGCGACCTGCAAATCACCACCGAAGTAACTTATCCTGCCATCATCACGCACCTGAACTGACTGGTTATATTCAGGTTGTCCAATCACTGCAATTAGAAGATTATCCCCATTTCTAATGCGGTAAACATCACCGAATAATGTTACGGTTTTTAACATCAATAGTAAAACAGTGATAGCCTGCAAGTGACGCGAAGTTCTGCGGATAACTTGCAAGCTACAAATAAAAAAGTTCATAATGAAATCTGTATATGGTCTTGTTTGTATCAATATTGTATATCTAAAACAGAAAAGAATATTTGTGATATTCCTGGTCAATAAGCATCAAAAAGCGGAAGTTGTTCCTTATTCGTAGTAAGATTCTTACGAGCACCAATTTGCCTGCTTGGAGACTTACGCCAATATGCTTTGACTTGTGTGCCATTACCACGTCCGTATCCATTAACAAAGATTTTTCCACTTGTATCAATATGTGTCTTCGTTTCTTTAAATAGGTAGAGTTGCTTCGCCCTCATGGCATTCTACCTTAAGTTTCATTCTTGATTCAGCGAATCGAAATATGCTTTTATGCATTCCTGAGCATGGGTAACACTATAGGTAGGAACGAGAATATCACCCCATTCGGATTTTGCTGCATTCCCTTTTATTCCACCGCTGAGTGGCATCTCGTTTGAGCGTAGATAGACTTCAATTCCTTCATCCTTTAACACATTCGTGAGGATATGTGCAGCTACCTCATTTGACACTGACCTAACTACGATCCAATCAACAGATTCTAATCCCTGTGCGGGTGCTAATGCAGGTAGAAGATCTTCGTTACATTTCGAACATGTCAATGTATTTTGCTTATATTCTGTGTTGCATTCTGGACAAAACGGCATGGTCATTCCCTCCTCATTCGTTGTGTTATTCATTCATGATACCACATGCAATAGTTTAAAACAAGAGTGACGAAAAATCCGGATGTGCAAAGTTATCGGCACGTATTTTCTGCCAGAATCACAAAAAGCTTAGAGAACACAGAACACACAGAAATGGACTACGGTTTTACAAAGTTGTTTTCAAAGGGTTAGTATTTGTATAGGATAGGGTATTCCTTGGTCTACAATGTTCTCTGTGCCCTCTGTGGTTCTGACAAATATTAGTGTCAATTGGCTGGTGTAAAATGTAAAACTTTAGAGTTTTTAGAGTCAATCGTAATTTTTCCAATTTTTGAATTATGCTATAAACCCTTGTAATAAGTGGGTCTACGGCTTATTTATGATAATAATAGTCAGGATTGACTCTAAAACTTTTGCTGTAGGACGTTAGGTTAGTGAATTAGGATTTAATATCATAACAACAACAATTTGTGTGTAAATTGAGCATGGAAATCCATTCAAAAAAAATTCGATTCGAGATAATAAAATGTCCATGGGGAATGACTAAGGAAATTGCCAAAGTTGTAGAGCAGTTTTACCTAAAACCCATTCTCTATCTTCTTGTGTGAAGAAATCCATTTCATCACGGACGACTGACAACGTTTGTGCATAAGTAGCGCGGCTTAAGCAGACGGGCCAATCCGTTCCCCACATAATTCGGTTTCCACCAAAGGTATGATATACTTTCTTAACCTGTTCGTGTGTGTCTGTCCAAGGATAATCTTCTTTAGAAATTGACCATGTGTGGCTTATTTTCACGTAGACACGGGGAAAACGAGCAAGGTCTAACAATAACTGTAGTTTTTCTGGTTCGTCGGGAGAGCAGTCCGCCATGTGGTCTATTACAACATTGAGGTCGGGATGTTCTTCCAACAGTGGTATGAGATCGACTAATCTTTCCGATCTGGTGAGAATAAGCATTGGAACACCGAATGATTCTGCCCGACTAAAAATAGGCGGCATCAATGGTCCTTTGAACCAATCTCCATCAGCACCGACAGATGGACTCAACCGCACACCGTGAAATCCGTGTTCTTCTGTCCAGTGACTGAGATGATCCGATGCATCTGGGTCCTCAGGATTAATACGGCAAACCCCCATAAACTTATCGGGATAACGTTTCATGGCATCAGCTGCATAACTATTATCCCATAGGTAATGGATAACCTGAACTAATACGGTTTTTTCAACACCGTTTTCCTCCATTAATTCCAGTAACATTTCGGGTGTTGCATCATCTTTTGGTTGATTTCTTTCCCTTGCATACGGAAAGCGCGGGTCATTTTTCCATACGTGAACATGTGGATCAATTATTCTCATATTATTCCTCCTTTGGTTTTTTGAAGAAACCGAATATACCTAATGGTAGACAGTATAGCAGAATAAGAAGGTGAAGACTAATACCAGTTGCTACGGCTATATCAAAGGATGTGCCAAATAATTTTAATAACCCTGCAAAAGGGAATTCGGTTGTTCCGAAATTTGCAATTGATTGAATGGGTAAGAGATTGAATCCGTTGGTGAATGCAAGTGCAAAAAGCACTTCAATCAAAGGAATGTCAACACCCATTTCTGTTACAAGATAACATTGAAATCCAAAACGAATTATGAGACACAGTAGCGAGTATACCCAAACTTTCAATAGATGTGTATTCAGACGAAACACCGTTAGGTGATTAACGATAGAGATTATATTGTTGACAATCCAAGTCAGTGGACGTTTTTCCCATCGTAATAGTGGTCTTGCACATTTCATTACTATGGATTTACACAATTCTGGTGCGGTACATGCAAATACCATCACAGACATTAGACCTATACCGATCAACAGTGGAATGAGAAAAAGGATTGTCCGCGAAAAATGACTACTCAGTTTATCAAGTAAAGGCATGACTGAAGCTGCCATCAATCCAACCAGCAAGACCAAGTCAATAAGGCTTGCGATCATAAGTGATGCTATACCTTGTGTCACCTCAACATTCTGTCGCCGTTGCATTAGATAGACATAAGAGATGTCACCTGTCCGCATTGGTAGGAAGTTGCCCCAAAATGTGTGTAATGCAAGTATGGGGTAGACATGATGTACTCTGGAATCCAAGCGGAGTATAGTTCTGAATCTGAGTGTTTTGGCAAGGACAAGTAGACAATAACATATAAATCCAATTGTAATCGCCTTAACTGAGACTCTACTAATCGTTTCAGGTATCTTACTTAGTTCTATTTCTCTTAGAAGAAAAAATGAGATAATAATAACTAAGATGGTTGGTAAAACAATTCTTGCAGTTTTCAGAAGTCGCTTTTTATTCAAAATATCCCTACCGTTGCGACTGTCCATCAAATTGTTCCGAATAAACTTTCACAAGATCCCCTTTCCGAAAACCTGGAACAGCAGTGCCACATTCCATTGCCAAACGTGCATAATCTATCCGATTTAAGCGTGTTAAGATGTCAGAATTGTTTGCTTTTATAAGAATCCACTGCTTATTTCGTTCACACTTTATTGGGTCTGTTTCCCTGCGGGAATAATCTTGCCATCCTTGACACGGCACGGCAAAATCAAAGGTGTTTTGAAAAACTTTTCGTGCGGCAACGGTATTATTATATTGCCAAATTTGAAAATCCTGATGCCGAATAGGTAAAGATTTGTGCTGACGCATATCTTGGTGTGGACTGGGTGAACGTGTCCAGATCTGAAATTCTGTATTAACTGAATATGTCTTACCAGAATCGAGGACAAAGGCATCTCTCTGAAGTGCTAATTTTGAAATAAAGCGCATACTTTCGTTAAGCTGCTTATGGACGATATATTTTCTAAAGTTGACTGGTACAATAAAGGAGACAATATCCGCCAGAATTGCAGCATGATTAAAGAATGCAATTGCCAATTTCCCACGTTTTCCGAATGGTGGGTTACCAATTATAGCAGTTTCATTGGGAAGATGAGGTAGGTCAGTAACTGAAAAGAAATCTTTTTTATTGATATTTTCGCACTTAGGGTGAATATCTATACCCAGTCTACGTTCTGGCGGTAAATGTTTGTAAAATGCCCCTGTACCAGCAGAAGGTTCCAAGAAAAATAGGTCGCTGACAGTCTTGTTGATGGACGGCAACGTTTTCAAAAAATATTCCCAACATAATGCTGCTACTTCTGGTTTTGTGTAAAATAGATTTAATGACGTTTCCACAATTCCGTTCCTTTGATGACATGATGATATAGTACATGTATATTTGCTCTTTGTCAATGAAAATCATGACTATGGACGGAAGTATAAGTGATGCAATGAAAATGGCGAAGCATAATGACTCCGCCTTATAGTTCAATGACGGCTCCCAAACCTAAAGGATTGGGTTTCCTTTGGGGCACTTTCTCAATCCGAGATATTTTTGAAAGTGTGGGCATCTTTTATTTGCTTATAGCAAACTCCCTTGATTTTAAGTCAAGGTGACCAACACAGCATTATGTGGGGGTGTCCGCCAAGACACGACTACGGGGACTACTCAAAACCCAGTTCGTCCCAGATACTTTAGTTTTTGGCGTTCTGTTTATATCGCGGTTGTGGAGGGAACACCTACACA
>Ga0209754_1000314_pt1 | contig 72735 bp, 66 predicted proteins | sample MesohylBB_FD_187295 | JGI IMG/M metagenome (GOLD analysis project Ga0209754, IMG submission 187295) | Host-associated microbial community of the marine sponge Aplysina aerophoba from Gulf of Piran - sponge mesohyl, lysed by bead beating... | ecosystem: Host-associated > Porifera > Sponge >...
TCCTGCGCTGCGTCGGCGCCCGGCTGCCGATCACCATACGCCGGCTCGATGACGAGCCGGCGGGCGAAAAAAGAAACTTTGCTGTGGCGTGACCATCCGCATCGGTCTGGGCTCCGCGCATTTCGCGAAATGTGGTGCCACACGCCCGAAATACGCCCGTAGTGCATTGATAATCAACGAGACTCGATTCCAAACTGTTGAAGATGAGGTTAACGCTGTCTGCCGGGGAGGAGGCCGGCGGGCATGTCCAGACCACTTTCCCTTGACCTTCGCGTTCGTGTCCTGGCAGCGGTTGACGCGGGATTGAGCCACCGCGCGGCGGCCGCCCGTTTCGGTGTGAGTGCGGCGAGCATCAGCCGGTGGCGCCGGCGGGCGCGGCTGGAGGGCGATCCCGGCCCGCGGGCTGTGGGCGGGGACCACCGCTCGGGCCGCATCGAGGCGCATCGTGGGCTGGTCCTCGGGCTGGTCGCCGAGACCCCCGACATCACCATCGATGAGTTGTGCCGCCGGCTTGCCGGGCGCGGGCTGGGCATCGGCTACGGCACGGTGCAGCGCTTCCCGATCCGCCACAACATGACGCGCAAGAAGAAGACCGGCCATGCCAGCGAGCAGGACCGGGCCGACGTGCTGGCCCGGCGCCAAGCCTAATTCGCCGGCCAAGCCGGGCTGGATACGGCCCGCCCGGCATTCATCGATGGTGAGGCGGACCGTGGCGCAGTGCGGCGCGACTGCTTCTGAGCGCCGGTCACAACCGGCGAACCTGTATTTCCACACGCTGGCCCTTGCTGGATCGCTGTCTAATATATAAATTGCATGCAGTGTAGTCATTACAGGCATTCGATTATGGCTATTCTCACCGTGCGTAACGTGCCGGACGAGGTGCATCGCGCATTGCGTGTGCGGGCCGCGTTACGCGGCCGCAGCACCGAGGCGGAGGTGCGGGCCATCCTGGAGGAAACGGTGCTGCCGGAAGGGCGGGCCGCCCTGGGAACGCTGCTGACCTCCGTCGGCCGGCGCGCCGGGTTGACGGACGAGGAATTTGCGGGCTTTGCACAACGCGACACCGCTCCGGCTCGGCCGGTCGACCTGGAATGATCCTGGTAGACACCAACGTGGTGTCGGAGCCGCTGCGGGGAGCTCCGGAACCGCGCGTTGCCGAATGGCTCGACTCACAGGCGCTGGAAACGCTGTATTTATCCGCCATCACCGTCGCCGAGCTGCGTTTCGGGGTCCGGTCGCTTCCGGCCGGCCGCCGCCGGGATCGGCTGGACGAGGATCTGGAGGGGCAGGTGCTGCCGATGTTCGCCGGGCGGGTTCTGTCCTTCGATCTTGCGGCCTCCCGAGCCTATGCGGAACTGATGGCGAAGGCACGGTCGGAGGGGCGGACGATCCCGGTGTCCGATGGTTACATTGCCGCGACCGCCGCGGCCAACGGCATGATGGTCGCGACGCGGGACACCGAGCCGTTCGAGGCGGCGGGTTTGAGGACTGTGAATCCCTGGACGGTGTAGGACATGACCAGTGTGCGCATGGCCTTGCATCGCGAATCTTTTTCGATCATACGCAAGGCACCGCATGAGCTGCCTTGCGCCCTCTGAGCTACGCTAATGCATGATTCCATGCAGAAAATTCCTTACCAGAACGGTTTGACACGGTCGGATATCAGGTCCAAATCGACTTCCCGGAGCGTACTGTCGCGGGAGGCGCGAAGAGATGTCGAACAGGGAGGATCGCGGTTATTTCGCGTTGCGCGGAGAGGCGGCGAACGACAATGGCGTCGCGGAAGCCCGGATCGACACCGCCGTCATGACGCTCGCCCGAATCATCGGCCGCCGTATCGCGCGGGAGGAGTTGCGGCGGCTGGAGGCCGCCAACGACAACGCGCCGGCGAAGGACGCTGGCGAGAGACAGGAGAGCTGAGACCATGACCCTGCGCGCCGCGCTCTATGCCCGCTATTCCTCCGACCAGCAGCGCGCGGCTTCGATCGAGGACCAGTTCCGGGTCTGCCGCGAGCGCGCCGAGCGCGAGAGGTGGAATATCGCCGGCGCATACAAGGACAGCGCTGTCTCCGATTCCAGCGTGATCCTCCGCCCCGGTGTCCAGGCGCTGCTCGAGGACGCAGCGCACGGGAAGTTCGACGTGGTGCTGGCCGAGGCGCTCGACCGGGTGAGCCGCAACCAGGCAGACGTCGCGGTGTTCTACAAGCATCTCCGCTTTGCGGGCGTCGGCATCTTCACCCTGGCGGAGGGCGAGATCGACGAGCTCCACGTCGGTCTCAAGGGGACCATGAACGCGCTGTTCCCGAAGGACCTCGCGGCCAAGACGCACCGTGGCCAGCGGGGCCGGGTGGAGGCCGGCAAGGCGGGGGGGCAGCCTAGGCTACGGCTACGACGTGGTGAAGGCGCTCGATGCGGCGGGCGAACCGGTCCGGGGCGAGCGCCGGATCAATGAGCAACAGGCGGCGATCGTGCGGCGCATCTTCCGGGAGTTCGTCAATGGCGCGAGCCCGCGCGCGATCGCGCGGCGTCTGAACGAGGATGGCATACCCGGTCACCGGGGCAAGCGCTGGTCAGACAACACGCTGCGCGGCCACGCGGCGCGGGGCACCGGGTTGCTCAACAACGAGCTCTATGTCGGGCGACTGGTGTGGAACCGCCAGCGCCGGGCGCTCAACCCGGAGACCGGGCGCAAGGTCTCGCGCATCAACCCGCCGGAGGAGTGGGTCGTCGCCGAGGTCCCTCACCTCCGCATACTGGACGACGATCCCTGGCAGGCGGCGAAGCGCCGGCAGGACGAGTCGACCGAAATGTACGCTGCCGTGATCACGGGCGTCAGGCGGGCCCATGAGAACCCGCTGAATGCGACCCACCGGCCGCGCCAATTGCTGTCGGGGCTTCTCGAGCGCGGCGTCTGCGGCGGGGCCTACGTGAAGCGGGGCCAGGACCGCTATGCCTGCTCGAACCATGCCCGGGACCGACGGTTGCACCAACCGAAGGAGTATCCGCCGGGTCGTCCTGGAGGAACGGGTGATGGCCGGGCTGAAACACCGGGTGATGGCCGGGCTGAAGCACCGGGTGATGGCGCCGGAGGCAGCGGCCGAGGCGATCGGGGCTTATGCCGAGGAAACCAATCGCCTCAACCGGGAGCGCCGCGCCTTGAGGCCTAGGGGACAGGAAGGAGATCGCGGAGATCGAAAAGAAGATCGCGATGATGATCGCGGCAATCGAGGACGGCGGCTATGTTCGGGGCATGTCGGACCGGCTGCGCAAGCTGGAGGCCCACCAGGACGAGCTCGCCGAACGCCTCGCCGCCGCCCCGGCCGACCTTCCGGACGTCCATCCGAACATAGCCGGGATCTACCGCCGCAAGGTGGCGCAGCTCGCGGAGGCACTGAAGCACCCGGAGGACCGCGACGAGGCGGCGACGGCGATCCGGGGCTGGATCGAGCGCATCGTGCTTACGTCAGGCGAAAAGTGAGGCGAGGTGCATGCCACGCTGCACGGGGACCTCGGGACGATCATCGAGTGGACCGCAGCGGGCAACGGCAAGAACCGGGGCGGAACCTCGCCGCCCGGATTGTCGGTCTCGGCTGAAACGGGGACACAACTCGAGATCGGCGGTTTCCACTTCCTGGCCCGCCTTCGCATCCGCTCCCACACCTCCGGCGCACAGTGGATGCAACGCGGCTTCGAAGGCTTCATCCGACTGCTTCCTCACCCGCCCCCGATGCCCGTCGAACCCTTCAGGTTCCGCTAGTCGAGCAATACCCGCACGACATTGTCGGAGACAGACAACCGCTCCGCATCGGCGTCTTCGCGGATCACCGCCCACTCAGAATCGGTCGCCAGCACATTGCGCTGCCTGCGCTTTTCTCCCTGAGGCCTTATCGCCATTCACTCGCCTCCCGACCGGCTATGCCCGTCATCTCTATCCATATAAGCAGGAGCAACAGGTGCACTTACTGCGTGATTTGACCTATATGCCGCACTGGAATTTCCCGACAACCAGCAATTCCATGCAATTGTCCGTATAATATGATCGTAACGGCGGGACAGTCCCTTTTCATGTTCACTTCTCTCAGGTCATGCCCGTCACTCGTTTCGTACGTTATCTTCAACACCAGCATGCAACGATTTTTTCAGAGCATGGGTTTTCGTTTTATGGTCAATCCATTATCGGATATATGGTTGACATGAAGCATAACTGTATGTATCTACGAAAAAGAAACGGGAGTTCATTGAGCTTCATTTCAGTCGTGGTGGAAGCAACTCTGTAGTTGTTTTTGACTACACAGATCAGGAGGAGTTCAAACGGAATTGGCCCAGGGACCATTTCTGCTCGGGAAATGGCACGGGGTTGTGCCAGGAAACAGATGCGGGAACAGCAAGAACGCATCCAGGTTGCCTTCATGACCGTCATCGAGAATCCGGCGACCGCGTACGGGAGTGAATCATGACCTCGCAGAAGCTGAATCGAACCACGTCACCTTGAGCACGAAGTCGATCGCCGAAAACCCGCAAGTTCAGGGGTGCGTTTTGCGCGGCCGGCAGTTCTTGAGGTGGGTCTGACCGGGAACGCGCGCCAAAGGCGTTGCGGCTTCGAGACGAAGGTGTACGCGTGCCGGGAACGTCGCGCGTTTCCACCCGAAAAGGATCGGAATGCAGCTCGAAGACTTTCGACGTCGCCACGTTGCAGCGCGTGAGGCGAAGCGCAAGCAAACACCGACGCGCGATGACCCTCGTTCCCGGGTTCTCTTCTCCTGGAACGAGCACCATGGCGCAGGTTTCACAGAGATTGCGGTCAATAAAGACGGATCGACGACAAGGGGAACGCGCCGTTTAAGGTCACGGACATTGATGGTGTAAAGGCTCATCCCCGCGTGGGCGGGGAACACCAGGTCATTGCCGGGAGGAACGGGACGGGCGCAGCAGACCGCGCTATCCTCGCCGTCACGGCCACACGCAGGAGAAGGTCAATGAGCCCGGTTCCCGGGCACCGACAATTCCGCGAGGATGCCGGCGCCGGATTCCCGCCGTTCCGGCCGCGGTTTCCGTGGCTCGGCGGCGACCTGCAGACGCTCCGGAACTCCTTCCCGAACGCGTCGCCCCGGGTCACGGGCGGAACCCGCAGGCTCGAGTTCCCGATGGAGGATGGCACGGGGGACAGGCTGAACGGGCTTCTCGATGTCCCGTCCGAACCCGGAAACCCGGTCCCGCTGGTCCTGCTCCTGCACGGACTGACAGGGTGCGAGAGCAGCGCCTACATGCTGGAGTCGGCGAGATATTTCGTCTCGCTCGGTCACCCTGTGCTGCGGCTCAACCTGCGCGGGTCGGTCCCGACCCGGCCGCATTGCAGGCAGACCTACCATGCCGGCCGCTCCGAGGATCTCGTCACGGTCCTCGCGCAGCTCCAGCGCGACCCCCTCACCCGGGGCCCGATACTGATCATCGCGTTCTCGCTCGCTGGCAGCATGCTGCTCAGGCTGCTCGCCACCCGGCCCGATGCCGGTCCGGTCCTGGCCGCGGTCACGGTCTCCGCCCCGATCGCGCTCGCTGACACCGCCCGGCAGTTCCTGCGCTTGCGCAACCGGCCCTATCACCGCTGGCTGCTGCGCAACATGAAGGCGGACACCCTGGCCCTTCGTGACCTCGACCCCGGGGAGATCCGGGCGGTGGCAAGTGCCCGGACCGTGGTCGAGTTCGACGAGACCTTCATCGCTCCCCGCTTCGGGTTCGCGGGCGCCGCCGACTACTACCGGCGCTGTTCCGCCCGGCAGTTCCTTGAAGGGATCACGGTTCCCGTGCTCCTGATCCACGCCCGCAACGACCCGTGGATTCCGGTCCGGGCCTACCGGGAGGTCGACTGGACACGCCTTGAGCATGTCTCCGCCCTGCTGCCCCGCTCCGGCGGCCACGTCGGTTTCCACGACACCGGTCCAGGCCGCTGGCACGACCGGGTGGCGGCGATCCACTTCCGGCGGTATCTGCCTGACCGGCACTTCCGCAGCGACTGCAGGACACTGCGGCAGGCACGGTAAGGGACGGTGATCACGACCTGCCGGAGGTTCTCCGCCGAGACCCTGTACGGCCCGCCGGCGGGTTGTTGCCGCGCCAACATTGACAGCTGCGGGGTCGCTGGCTAGGTTCCCGGCCACTCATCAGCAGGATCGGCCCCATGAAAGTCGCAAACTCGCTCAAGACCCTGAAGAAGCGTGACAGGAACTGCCGGGTGGTGCGGCGCAAGGGTCGTGTCTATGTGATCAACAAGACCAACCCGCGCTTCAAGGCCCGCCAGGGCTGAACCACCGCGTTCTGACGCGAGGCCCGTGACGGGGTGGCGCCCCCCGGCCCGGGCGTGCAACTATCATGATCCGTCGTTCCGCTCCTGGTACCCGGAGGAGTGCCGGATGCTGATGCCCAGACCCGACCAGTCGGTGATTGCCCGTCGCGACGAGATCGTCGCCCGGCTCAGCGCCATTGTACCCGGCGAAGGCGTCATCGCCGACGAAACCGGGATGCGGGTATACGAATCCGATGCGCTGTCGGTCTACCGGCAGATGCCGATGATCGTGGTCCTGCCCGAGACCACCGAACAGGTGGCCGCCATCCTGCGCTACTGCTCCGACCACGGCATCAAGGTGGTCCCCAGGGGAGCCGGGACCTCGCTGTCGGGCGGCGCGCTGCCACTTGCCGACGGCGTCCTGCTTGGCCTGGGCAAGTTCAACCGCATCCTCGAGATCGATTACGACAACCGGGCGGTGGTCACGCAGCCGGGTGTCACAAACCTTGGTATCACCCACGCGGTCGAGGACGCGGGGTTCTACTACGCGCCCGACCCGTCCAGCCAGATCGCCTGCTCGATCGGCGGCAATGTTGCGGAAAACTCCGGCGGCGTGCACTGCCTGAAATACGGCCTGACCACCAACAACCTGCTCGGGCTGACCTTCGTGACCATCGAGGGCGAGGTGATCACGCTCGGGGGCAAGCACTTCGACTCCGAGGGCTACGACCTCATGGGTCTCATGACCGGTTCCGAGGGCCTGCTCGGCGTGGTCACCGAGGTGACGGTACGGATTCTGCGCAAGCCGAGCACCGCGCGCGCCGTCCTGGTCGGATTTCCCAGCAGCGAGGGAGCGGGCGCCTGCGTTGCCGGCGTGATCGGCGCCGGGATCATCCCCGGCGGCATGGAAATGATGGACAACCCGGCCATCAATGCCACCGAGGACTTCGTTCAGGCCGGTTACCCGCGCGACGCGGCCGCGCTCCTGATCGTCGAACTCGACGGTCCGGGGGTCGAGGTCGACCACCTGATCGGCCGGGTCCGTGAAATCGCCGAGGCCAACGGCGCGACCTCGGTCAGGGTCAGCGAGAGCGAGGCCGAACGCGACCGGTTCTGGGCCGGCCGCAAGGCGGCGTTCCCCGCCGTCGGCAGGATCGCGCCGGACTACATGTGCATGGACGGGACCATCCCGCGCAGGATGCTTCCGGAGATGCTTCGCCGCATGTCGCAGATGTCGCGCCACCACGGCCTGGCCGTCGCCAACGTGTTCCACGCCGGTGACGGCAACCTGCATCCGCTGATCCTGTTCGACGCCAACCAGTCCGGCCAGCTTGAAGCAGCCGAGGCCTTCGGCGCCGATATCCTCAAGGCCTGCGTCGAACTGGGCGGCGTGCTCACCGGCGAACATGGTGTCGGGGTGGAGAAGCGCGATCTCATGGGCGAGATGTTTACCGACGTCGACCTTGACCACCAGCAACGGGTGAAGTGCGCCTTCGACCCCGACGGCCTGCTCAACCCGGGCAAGGTGTTTCCGCAGCTGCGGCGCTGTGCCGAACTCGGGCGCATGCAGGTGCACCGGGGACAGATCCCCTTCCCGGACATCCCGAGGTTCTGACCGGACCCATGTCCTCGACATTCCGTCCCACCAGCGCTTCGCAGACCAGAGACGTCGTGGCCTGGTGCGCCGACAACGGCAGTGCGCTCGAAGTCATCGGCACCGGATCGAAACGCGGTCTCGGCAGACCGCTCCAGACCGAACATACCCTTGACCTGTCCGAACTCGCGGGCATCGGCCTGCATGAACCCGAGGAACTGGTGATGTCGGCGGCGCCCGCGACACCGATCGAGGTGATCGAGCGTACGCTTGACGAAACCGGCCAGATGCTGGCCTTCGAGCCGATGGATCCCGGCCCGCTGCTGGGCGCCGCCGGCGGGACAGTCGGCGGTATCTTCGCCTGCAACCTGTCGGGACCACGCCGGATCAAGGCCGGGGCAGCCCGCGACCACCTGCTCGGCTTCAGCGCCGTCTCCGGGCGCGGCGAGTGCTTCCGCTCCGGTGGTCGGGTGGTCAAGAACGTCACCGGGTACGACCTGTCCAAGCTCGTCTGTGGATCCTGGGGCACGCTTGCCGTCATCACCGAACTGACCTTCAAGGTACTGCCGGCGCCGGAACGGACCTGGACCGTGCTGGTGCACGGGCTCGACGGGAAAACCGCGACCGGAGCGATGTCAGCGGCAATGAACAGTCCGCACGAGGTCGCCGGTGCGGCGTACCTGCCCCGGCGCGCCGCCGCCTCTTCCTCGCTCGAGCGGATCTCGGGGGCGGGCGGAGCGATCACGGCGCTGCGACTGGAGGGGTTCGGCCCGTCGGTCGAGCAGCGCTGCCGGGAACTGCGGCAGCTGCTGGAGGACTGCGGCGAGACCTGCGTGCTGCGCAGCCAGGATTCACGCGCGCTCTGGCGCGAGATACGCGATGCGGCGGTCCTCCCCTGCCCCGACCACCATGTGATCTGGCGGATCTCGGTCGCGCCGTCCTCGGGCCATCTCCTGCTGGGCGGGCTCTCCGACCGTCGCGACCATGACGCATTCCTTGACTGGGCCGGCGGCCTCGTCTGGCTGTCGACGCCGCCGGACGGCAATGGCGGTGCCGAGCTGATCCGTGCCGCCGTCGCCGGGCTTGGCGGCCATGCGACCCTGTTCCGGGCTCCGGCGGCCATCCGCAGCAGTGTTCCCGTGTTCCAGCCGCAACCGGCGCCGCTCGCTGCGCTGTCGAGGCGGGTCAAGGAGAGTTTCGATCCCCGCGGCATCCTCAATCCCGGCAGGATGGTGTCCGGGGTCTAGCCGCGGGGTGCGGGGCAGGAGAACCGACACCGGGCATCCGCACCGGCTGCCCGCCAGGAGACCAGCAGCTGACCGGGATGAAACCGCGCCATGCAGACCACATTTTCGTTGGCCCAGCTGGCCGACCCTGACATCGAGGCCGCCAATTCCATCCTGCGCAGCTGCGTCCACTGCGGCATGTGCACGGCAACCTGCCCCACCTTCGTCCTGCTCGGGGATGAACTCGACAGCCCGCGCGGGCGCATCTACCTCATCAAGGACATGCTGGAGAACGATCGCCCGGCCGACCCGACGGTTGCGCTGCACATCGACCGCTGCCTGTCCTGCCTGTCATGCATGACGACCTGCCCGTCCGGCGTGCACTACATGCACCTGGTCGACCAGGCCCGGCACCGGATCGAGGAAACGATGCGCCGGCCATTTGCGGACCGGTGGATGCGCACCTTGCTCGCCTGGCTGCTGCCGTCGCCATTCCGCTTCCGCCTCGCGCTCGCCGGTGCACTGGTGGCCAAGCCCTTCGCGCCGTTGTTCGGGGGCCTGCTGCAGGGACGGGTCAGGGCCATGCTCGACCTCGCACCCTCCTCCATCCGTCCACCAAGCTGGATGGACCGGCCGCAGGTGTTCAGGGCGAGCGGCACGTGGACCGCGCGGGTGGCGCTCATGACCGGCTGCGCCCAGCAGGTGCTGGCACCGGAGATCAACGAGGCCACGATCCGCCTGCTCACCCGGCACGGCGTCGAGGTCGTGGTCGCTCGCGGGGCCGGCTGCTGCGGGTCGGCGACACACCACATGGGCAAGACCGGCCACGCCCTGCGCTCGATTCGCGCCAACATCGACGCCTGGACCGACGAGGCCACACGCCGGGGACTCGACGCCATCATCGTGAACTCGTCGGGCTGCGGCACCACCATGAAGGACTATGGCTGGATGCTGCGCACCGACCCGGCCTACGCGGAGAAGGCGGCGTTCATATCCTCCCTGACCCGCGACATTGCCGAGTTCCTCTCCGGACTGGATTTGCGCCGGTCAGTCACCAGCCCCGGGCTGGCCGTCACCTACCATTCGGCGTGCTCGATGCAGCATGGCCAGCAGATCTCCCGCGAACCGGTCGATCTGCTGGAACAGGCCGGGTTCAGGGTGACGGAGCCCCGGGAGAAGCACCTGTGCTGCGGCTCGGCCGGCACCTACAACATCCTTCAGCCCGCCATCGCCACCCGGTTGCGCGACCGCAAGCTCGCCCACATCGCCGCCACCTCCCCCGAAATCGTCGCCACCGGCAACATCGGCTGCATCACGCAGCTGGCTGATGCGTGCGACGTCCCGGTTGTCCATACCGCCGAATTGCTCGACTGGGCGACCGGCGGTCCGGAGCCCTGGTCGCTGCAGGCCGCGACCGCATCATCGGGCATGGCACTCTCTGGAGCGCGGCGCTAGTCTGGTGTCATGAAGACGCTCGGGCTCATCATCGGATGTGCTTTGCTGTTGTCCGGCACGTTCGCCGGGGCTGACCAGACCAACCCGGCCCTGCCAGACCTGTTTTCCAAACTTCGCAGTGCCGAGACCCGCCAGGACGCACTTCGGGTCGAACGCCGGATCTGGGCGATCTGGAAACAACATGACGATCCGCGGGTCGAAACCCGAATGCGCGTCGGCATCCGGTACATGGGAACCAGGTTTCTTGAAAAGGCCCGCGACACCTTCAGCGACATCATCGAAATCGCCCCGGACTACGCCGAGGGCTGGAACAAGCGCGCGACGGTTCATTACATGATGGGCCACTACGAGGCCTCGGTCACCGACATCGCGCGGACCCTGCAGCTCGAACCCCGGCATTTCGGTGCCCTGTCCGGCCTGGGCCAGATATACCGCCGGCTCGACAATCCCGGTCAGGCGCTGGAGATCTTCGAAACAGTGCTGGAGATCCACCCCCACGCGGCGCGCACCGCGCAGGCGATCGAGGAACTGCGGGCCGAACTCAGGCGTCGGCAGATCTGACACCGGCCCGGCCCAGCCATTCGCCCAGCCGCGACCACCGCCTTTCACCGCCGCTGGCGTTGACCGCAATCCCCACTGCCTGCCTCTGGCCGACAAGGACAGCCAGCCTCTTGCCCCTGGTAACCCCGGTGTAGAGCAGGTTGCGGCGAAGCATATGGTAGTGCTGGGTCATGACGGGAATGACCACCACGGGGAACTCCGACCCCTGGCTCTTGTGAATGGTAGTGGCGTAGGCCGGCACCAGGGCGTCGAGATCGCCCGACGTGTAGGTGACTGGGCTACCGTCGAAGGACACCGTCAGTTCACCGGCTTCGTCATCGACGTCACTGACCCGGCCGATATCCCCGTTGTACACGTCCCGGTTGTAGTCATTCTCGATCTGCATGACCCGGTCGCCGGGAGCGAAGGTCCAGCCGAACCGGGTGACTGACCGGGAGCGGTCCGGGTTGAGCACTTCCTGCAGGGCAAGGTTGAGCGCCCTGGTTCCGACCACGCTGCGGGTCATCGGGCACAGGACCTGGATATCCCGGACCGGATCGAAACCGAACCGGTCGGGAATGCGGCGACGCACCAGCTCGACGATCCGGTCATGGGCGCGGTCGGGGTCATCGGCCGGAAAGAAGTAGAAATCGCTCTCGCCGTCCGGTTTCGACAGGTCGGGCACGACACCGCGGTTGATGTCGTGGGCGGACGCGATGATGCGGCTGCGCGCCGCCTGGCGAAACACCTCGACAAGCCGGACCACCGGCACGGCGCCGGAGCCGATGATGTCGGACAGCACCTGCCCGGGTCCCACCGACGGCAGCTGGTCGACGTCACCGACCAGCAGCAGGGCGCACCGATCGGGAAGTGCCGCCAGCAGGGCATTCATCAGGCCGACGTCAACCATCGAGGTCTCGTCGACGATCAGCAGGTCGCACTCGAGCCGGTTGTCCGCGTTATGCCTGAACCCGCCGGTGACCGGATCGAACGCCAGCAACCGGTGGATGGTGCGCGCCGGCCGGCCGGTCGCCTCGCTCAGGCGCTTGGCGGCACGACCGGTGGGTGCGCACAACTCGATCCCGACACCCTTGGCCATCAGGATGCGCTGGATGGCCGTGACGATGGTGGTCTTGCCGACCCCGGGACCGCCGGTCATCACCATGACCTTCGATGTGATCGCCCGGCGCACGGCATCGGCCTGGCCCGGCGCCAGTTCCAGCCCGATCCGCTCGCTCACCCACGGCAGCGCCCTGTCGGCATCGATGACGGGCCAGGGCGGTAACCCGACTGCCGTTTCGAGCAGCCTGCGGGCGATCGCCAGTTCGGCCCGGTACAGCCCGGCCTGGAACAGGCACGCGGTTCCCCCGACCTCGTCGGCAACCAGGTGGCCGTCCGCGACCTCGTGGTCGAGTGCCTGGCGGGCGAGCGCATCGGGAACCTCGAGCAGGGAACAGGCCCGCTCGAACAGCTCGTTTTCGGGCAGCCCGCAGTGCCCCTGCCCGGTCGCCTCCTGCAGCACATGCGTGACCCCGGCGCGGATCCGGACCATGGCGTGTTTCTCGATGCCGAGCCTGTGCGCGATCCCGTCGGCGACCCGGAACCCGATGCCGCGGATATCCCTGATCAGGCGGTAGGGGTCCTGCGAGAGCACCCGCACCGCGTCTGCACCGTAGGTCCTGTAGATCCGGGTCGCCCGGCCGGTCCCGACACCGTGCTGGTGCAGGAACACCATGATTTCCCGGATTGCCTTCTGTTCCTTCCATGCGGCGATGATCCGGCGCGTGCGCACCTGTCCGATGCCCGGGACATCCCGCAACCGGCGCGGCTCGTTCTCGATGATGTCGAACACCTGCTCGCCGAACGCCTTGACCAGCTTCTTCGCATAGACAGGTCCGATCCCGGGGATCATTCCGGATCCCAGGTATCTCAGGATGCCGTCGGTCGTCGACGGCTCGGCGAACCGCATGAATCCGGCCTTGAACTGCTGGCCGTGCCTGCGGTCGGTCTCCCATTCGCCCGTGGCCGTAATCCATTCACCGGCACCGGGATGCGGGGTGTTGCCGACCACCGCCACCAGATCGCGGTGACCGCGTGCCTTGACCCGCAGGACGCAGAAGCCGGAGTCGGGATTGTGGAACACCACCCGTTCCACCTGACCGGCAAGAACCTCGCCCCGGGCTTCGCTCATGGCCACCCGGTCCCGCCACCACCAGGTGCGTCGCCCGCCCTCGAGACTGCATCAGGTGCCCGGCCCATGGGCAGCGACTGTAGCACGCGACCCTCCGGACGCGAACCGCAGCAGGGTACCGGCGCATCCGGGAGTGACGCATTCGACCGCGGCGGTATAGTCGGCTGCGACAATCAGGGTTGCGGGGAGCGACACCATGACATCGACCTTCGATCTCGTCCTTGCCGGCGGTCGCATCGTGACCCCCGGCGGGATCACCGAGGCCGACATCGGGATCACGGGCGGGCGCATCACCGCGATCGGCGACGTGTCGGGAGCCGCGGCCGAGCGGCTGGACGTTGGCGGGCTGCACGTCCTGCCCGGAGTGATCGACAGCCAGGTGCACTTTCGCGAGCCGGGGCTCGAGCACAAGGAGGACATCACCCACGGGACCCGCTCCGCCATCAAGGGAGGGGTCACCTCGATCTTCGAAATGCCCAACACCAGCCCGCTGACGCTGGACGAGCGCACGCTCTGCGACAAGCTCGACCGGTCCGCCCGCGGCGCCTGGTGCGATTACGCCTTCTTCATGGGTGGAAACCACGAGAACGCCCATCGCCTGTCCGACCTCGAACGGCTGCCCGGGTGCGCCGGGGTGAAGATCTTCATGGGCAGTTCGACCGGGACCCTGCTCGCGAAGGACGACGAGGTGATCGCCGCGGTGCTCGCAAACGGCAGCCGCCGGGTTTCGGTCCATGCCGAGGACGAGGACCGGCTCGTCGAGCGCCAGCCGATCGCGGTCGATGCCGAAGGGCCGGAAGCGCATCCCGACTGGCGGGACGTTGAGTCGGCGGTCCGGGCCACCAGGCGCCTGCTCGCGCTGGCCCGCGCCGCCAACCGGCGGGTACATGTGCTCCACATCTCCACCCGCGACGAGATGGAGATCCTGGCGGCGCACAAGGACCTTGCGACCGTCGAGGTCACCCTCAACCACCTGACCATGACGGCACCGGAGTGCTACGAGCGCCTCGGCGCCTTCGCCCAGATGAACCCGCCGGTGCGCGACGAGCACCACCGCCTGGGCCTGTGGGAGGCGATCCGCACCGGCGTGGTCGATGTCATCGGCTCCGACCACGCACCGCACACCGTCGAGGAGAAGGAGCGGCCCTATCCGTCGAGCCCGAGCGGCATGCCGGGGGTGCAGACATCGCTGCCACTGCTGCTCGATCATGTTCACCGGGGCAGGCTTACCCTGGAACGCCTGGTCGACCTGACCGCCGCGGGCCCGCAGCGCATCTTCGGGATCATCGGCAAGGGCCGGATCGCGGTCGGCTACGATGCCGACCTGGCGGTGGTCGACCTCGCGGCCCGGCGCGAGATCACCGACGAATGGATTGCCAGCAAGTGCGGCTGGACCCCGTTCGACGGGACCATGGTCACCGGCTGGCCGGTTGCGACCATCCTGCGTGGGCACGTGGTCATGCGCGACGACGAGGTGCTGGGAACCCCGTCCGGACAGCCGGTCCGTTTCTTCGATACCTCCCCCACCCGGCCGGCGACCTGAGCGTGTCCACGATCGGGACAGCCTTCCGCGAGACCGTGTCGCGCTTCCCCGACGCCGACTTCCTGGTGGTGCCGGCGGCAGACGGGCGCGGCTACTGCGAGGAAGGCGCACGCTACAGCTACGCCGACACGGCGCGCGAGGTCGATGCGCTGTGCGCCCGCTACCGTGCCGCCGGCTACGGCCATGGCCACCGGGTGGCGCTCGCGCTGGACAACCGGCCCGAGCACGTGATGCACCGGCTGGCGCTCAACCTCCTCGGCATTTCCTGCGTGCCGGTCAATCCCGACCTGAGACCAGCCGAGGTGGCCTACCTGCTCGGCCATTCCGAAGCCGTGCTGGTGGTCATGCTCCCGCACCACGCGGCAACGGTGACCGCCGCCGCACGCGAGGCGGCAACCGGGGTCGCACTCTGGGATCGCGGCTCGCCGGCACCGCCCGACGCCCGCGTCCCGCCGCCGCTGGCGGGCGAACCCGGACAGGAGAGCGAGTCCAGCCTGCTCTATACCTCGGGCACCACCGGGCGCCCGAAGGGCTGCATCCTCTCGCATGGCTACGAGCTCGCCTGTGGCGCCTGGTATGCCGGGTTGGGCGGTCTTGCCACCTTCAGGCCGGGGGCCGAGCGGGTCTACAACCCGCTGCCGCTCTATCATGTCAACGCCGGCGTGATCTCGCTGCTGGGAATGATGCTGACCGGCGGCTGCCAGATCCAGCCGGACCGGTTCCATCCCCGCTCCTGGTGGCGCGATGTCAACGAAACCCGTGCCAGTGTCATTCATTACCTGGGCGTCGTGGTGCCGATGCTGCTCAACCAGCCCGGGGACCCGCTGGAACGCGCCCACTCGGTGCGGTTCGGATTCGGGGCCGGCGTCGAGCCCGAGCTTCACGCGGTATTCGAGGAACGGTTCGGGTTCCCGCTGATCGAGGTCTGGGGCATGACCGAAATGTGCCGGGTGCTTGCCACCAACCACGAGCCGCGCCGGCGCGGCACCCGGGCCATGGGCCGGCCGCGACCGGGGCTCGAGGTCGAGGTGCGTGACGATGACGATAACCCGGTTCCGTCCGGCACCGTCGGGGAGATGGTGGTCCGTTATTCCGCCCGCGATCCCCGCCGGGGCGCGTTTTCGGGCTACCTGAAGGACGAGGCCGCAACCGAGCACGCCTGGCGCGGCGGCTGGTTTCATACCGGCGACAGCGTACGTCAGGACGCCGAAGGTATGCTCTACTTCGTCGATCGCAGGAAGAACATCATTCGCCGCTCAGGCGAGAACATTGCCGCCGCCGAGGTCGAGGCAACGCTGCAGTCCCACCCGGCGGTCGAGCAGGTCGCGGTGGTGGCGGCGCCCGACCCGTTGCGGGAGGAGGAGGTGCTCGCCTGCATCGTCCGCTTCCCCGGACCTGTGCCGGACACGGCGCTCGCGCGCGAGCTGTTCGATCACTGCAGCCAGCGCCTCGCCTACTACAAGTGCCCGGGCTGGATACGCTTCGTCACCTCATTGCCGAAGACCGGGTCACAGAAGATCCAGAAGCACCGGATCTTTGCCGATGGCGCCGATCCGCTTGCCGCCCCCGATCTGATCGACCTGCGGGCGGCAAAGCGCAGGCAGGCAAGCCGATGACGCGACCCGTGCTGCTTGTCGCCGGCGCATCCGGACTTCTCGGCCGTGCCGCGCTCGAGCACTTCGCCGGTCTCGGTGACTGGCACCTGCTCGGCATCTCGCGCCGTGCGCACGGAGTCCCCGGCGCAGCCCACCTTGCGGTCGATCTCGCCTCGCCGGACAGCGTGTGGCGGCACCGCGAGGCGCTCGCCGGGACGACCCACCTGCTCTACGTCGCCTTGCACGAGCGCGATGACCTGGTCGAGGGCTGGCTGCACAAGGAACAGATGCAGCACAATCTGGCCATGTTCGCGACCCTGCTCGAGGTGCTCGAGGCGGCGGCGCCCGGCCTTGCCCATGTCAGCCTCCTGCAGGGAACCAAGGCCTACGGCGTGCACGTGGAACCGATCCCGGTCCCGGCACGCGAGGACCGTCCACGCCATCCGCACGAGAACTTCTACTGGCTGCAGGAAGATCACCTGCGGGCCTGCCAGGCCGGCCGGCCGTGGACCTGGACCATCTGGCGGCCACAGGCGGTGTTCGGCCTCGCCGCGGGCAGCCCGATGAACCTGGTCGCCGCGATCGGGGCATGGCTGTCGATCTGCAGGCACCGGGGCGTGCCCGCCAGCTACCCGGGAGAAACGGGCGGTGTGACCGCGGCAACGGATGCGCGACTTCTCGCCCGCGCCGTGGAATGGGCCAGCGCCTCGCCCGCCGCGCGGAACCAGACCTTCAACGTCACCAATGGTGATGTCCTGTCGTGGCCGCATCTGTGGCCGGCGCTCTGCCTGGCGTTCGGGGTCGAATGCGGCGAGCCCGAGCCCCGGACCTTCGCCGACCGGACGGAAGAACTCGAAGCGGACTGGCGGTGTATCTCCGCGCGCCACCGGCTCGCCGTGCCGTCGCTTGAGCAGCTGGTGGGCTCGTCCTGGCAGTTCCTCGACCGCGCGATGGCGGCCGGCCCGGCGCCGTCGATCCTCTCGACGATCAAGCTGCGCCAGGCCGGGTTCTCCGATTGTCTCGATACCGAGCAGTCGCTGCTCTACTGGTTCGACAGGATGCGGCGGGAGCGGCTGCTCCCGCCCTGACGCCGACCGGGCGGCGGCCCGTCAGCTGCAGCCGCTGGTTCCCCCGCAGGTGTTGCACTTCAGGCAGGTGCCGTTGCGCACCAGCGTGAAGTTGCCGCACTCGTCGCAGGCCTCGCCCTCGAAGCCCCGGATCCGCGCTTCCCTGATCAGCGCAAGCCTGGTGTCGGCATCCGGGACCGCCTCCGCCGCCTGTGCGGCGGCCGTGGCGCCGACGGCAGCCGGCGCCGCGGTCGCACCGTCCGTCACCTGTCCGCCGAGGGCACCCGACACGGCCGGAGCCCCGTCGGACGCGGGCCCGCCGGCCCCGCCCTGCAGCAGCCGGAGCTCGTGGCGCGGAAATCCGCGGCTTGCCCCCAGCACGGCAATGCTCGACTCGTTGTCGCCGTTGCCCATCGCGTCCGGCTTCAGGTCTTCCTTGTCGACATGGCTCAGGTCATGGCGATCGAGGTAGGAGATCGCGAGTTCGCGGAAGATGTAGTCGAGGATCGAGGTCGACATCTTGATGGCATCGTTGCCGGACACCATCCCCGACGGCTCGAAACGGGTGAAGGTGAAGGAATCGACGAACTCCTCCAGCGGCACCCCGTACTGCAGCCCGATGGACACCGCGATCGCAAAGCTGTTCATCAGCGAGCGGAAGGCCGCGCCTTCCTTGTGCATGTCGATGAAGATCTCGCCGATGTCGCCATCCTGGTACTCTCCGGTCCGCAGGTAGACCTTGTGCCCGCCGACGATCGCCTTCTGCGTATATCCCTTGCGCCGGTCAGGAAGCCGCTTGCGCCGTGCCCGCTCGCGTTCGACGACCCGTTCGATCACTCGTTCCGCGACCAGCGGCGCCTTCACCGCCGCCGGGGCCTCGAGCAGTTCCTCGAGTTCCTCCTCGTCCCCGAGCACTCCAGCGGCGAGCGGCTGGCTGAGCTTGGACCCGTCCCGGTAGAGCGCATTCGCCTTCACCCCGAGCTTCCACGACAGCATGTAGGCATCGGCGCAGTCCTTGACCGAGGCGCTGTTCGGCATGTTGATGGTCTTGGAAATCGCCCCGGACACGTAGGGCTGCGCAGCCGCCATCATCCGGATATGACTCTCCGTCGACAGCAGCCGGGTCCCGGTCCGTCCGCACCGGTTGGCACAGTCGAACACGCTGAGGTGTTCGTCGCGCAGGTGCGGCGCGCCCTCGAGCGTCATCGCGCCGCAGACGTGGTTGTTCGCGGCATCGATCGCGGCCCGGTCGAAGCCGATGGCCGAAAGGAGATCGAACCCGACCTCGTCCAGCCGCTCGCGGGCGATCCCGAGGGTGTCGGTGCAGAACCCGGTGCCGAGCGTCCACCTGTTGAAGACGAAGCGGATGTCATAGGCGGTGGCGAGCGAATTCTCGATCTTGTCGAGCTGCTCCTGCCCGAAGCCGCGGGCCCTCAGGCTGTCGTGGTTGATACCCGGCGCCCCGTCGAGACTGCCGTGCCCCACGGCGTACCGGGTGATCTGCTCGATCTGTTCATCACGGTACCCGAGAACCGCGAGCGCGGCGGGAATTGCCTGGTTGATGATCTTGAAATAGCCGCCCCCGGCCAGCTTCTTGAACTTCACGATCGCGAAGTCGGGCTCGATCCCGGTGGTATCACAGTCCATCAGCAGGCCGATGGTCCCGGTGGGTGCGATCACCGTGGTCTGGGCATTGCGGAAGCCGGACTGCTCGCCGCGTTCGAGGGCGCGATCCCACGCCACCCGCGCGGCCCGGGCCAGGCCGGGGTCGGGGCAGTGTTCCGCCAACAGGGCCACGGGCGGAGTGTGGAGTTCCTCGTAGCCCGACCCCTCGCCATGCGCCGCGCGGCGGTGGTTGCGGATCACGCGAAGCATCCGCTCCCTGTTGTCCCCGTAGTGGCGGAATGCGCCAAGCTCGCTCGCCATCTCGGCGGAGGTCTCGTATGCGACCCCCGTCATCAACGCGGTAATCGCCCCGCACAGCGCGCGGCCGGCCTCGCTGTCGTAGGGCAGTCCGGACGCCATCAGCAGACCGCCGATATTGGCGTAACCGAGACCGAGGGTGCGGTAGTCGAAGGACAGCCGGGCGATCTGCCGGGACGGGAACTGGGCCATCATGACGGCAATTTCGAGCGTCAGCGTCCACAGGCGGACCGCATGGGCGAAACCGTCGACATCGAACCGGCCATCATCCAGGCGGAACCTGAGCAGGTTCAGCGATGCGAGGTTGCAGGCGGTGTCGTCGAGGAACATGTACTCCGAACAGGGATTGGAGGCATTGATCCGACCGCCGGCCGGGCAAGTGTGCCAGTCGTTGATCGTGGTGTCGTACTGCAGCCCCGGGTCGGCACAATCCCAGGCCGCCATGGTGATCCGGTCCCACAGGTCCCTGGCCTCGACGGTCTCGGACACCCTGCCGTCGGTCCGCCGGATGAGATCCCACGACCCGCCGCGCTCTACCGCCTCGAGGAAGGCGTCGCTCACGCGCACCGAGTTGTTGGAGTTCTGTCCCGACACGGTGAGGTAGGCGTCGGAATCCCAGTCGGTGTCGTAGGTTCTGAACTCGATTTCGGTGAACCCCTGGCGGGCGAACTGGATGACCCGCTGGATGCTGTTCTCCGGCATCATCGCCGCCCGGGCGGCGCGCACCGCCTCGCGCAGGTCGGGATTCCGGCGCGGATCGAAGCGGGCCTCGCCCTCGTTTCCGGACTCGGCACACGCGCGCATGACCGCACCCAGTGTGCGGGCGGCGGACCGCGATCCGGCAACCAGGGCCGCGACCTTCTGTTCCTCCACCGTCTTCCAGTCGATGTACTGGACGATGTCGGGGTGGTCGATGTCCACCGTTACCATCTTCGCGGCGCGCCGTGTCGTCCCGCCCGACTTGATTGCGCCCGCGGCCCGGTCGCCGATCCGCAGGAAGCTCATGAGACCCGACGAACGCCCGCCTCCGGAAAGGGCCTCGCCCTCGCCGCGCAGCTTCGAGAAGTTCGACCCGGTCCCCGAGCCGTACTTGAACAGCCTCGCCTCGCGAACCCACAGGTCCATGATGCCGCCGTCGTTGACGAGATCGTCCTCCACGCCCTGGATGAAGCATGCGTGCGGCTGCGGGTGTTCGTAGGCCGAGGTCGATTCGGCGACCTCGCCGGTGCGGTAGTCGACCCGGTAGTGGCCCTGGGCCGGACCGTCGATGCCGTAGGCCCAGTGCAGGCCGGTATTGAACCACTGCGGCGAGTTCGGGGCCCCGATCTGGCGGGCCAGCATGGAGACCATCTCGTCGTAGTAGGCCCGCGCGTCGTCCTCGGAATCGAAATAGCTGCCCTTCCATCCCCAGTAGGTCCAGGTGCCGGCCAGGCGGTGGAACACCTGCCTCGCGCTGGTCTCGCCGGTGGTCTCATCCTCGGATCCGGCCTGTGGCCGATGCCGGCGCAGCCAGTCCGGCACGCCCGGCTCGTCGACGGCTTCGGTTCGCACCGGCACGCCGGCCTTGCGGAAGTACTTCTGGGCAATCACGTCGGCAGCGACCTGCGACCAGTCCGCCGGCACTTCCACCTCGTCGTTGCGAAACACCACCGAACCGTCGGGATTGCGTATCTCGCTGCTGGTCTTGCGGAACGGAAGATCCGCACAGGGACCGGTTTCGTGCGTCGTGAACCGCCGTTCGATCTTCATGCCGAGCTATCCACACATGTTGTGATGTCTGCGCACGCCAGTCCTTGGCGGCTAGCCTATATGGTAGGTGAGATACCCCTACCCACAAATTATATGCCATCTCGTGAACGGCGGCGGCAAGTGCAAGTGTCGAAACAGGGCAAATGGGGATCAAGCACGCAAACTTATCCTAGAGCCCCCTTCTTCAGCCACACGGCCCGGCCACGACCCGAATCTCGTTGCCGGCCACCGGGTGAACCCGAATCGGACAGGGCGTCGAGAAGCGATCAGTCGTGGTCGCCGGCTTGAAGAGTCAAGGGCCGCTGGGGTAGTGTCGGCCCCATCGCAGGCCCGGCTGGTCCAGGGCTGCGGACACCCTGCCACGAGTGTGAAGCGATGGATATCGGCACCCTGGTCCATACCTGGCTCTACGGAAGGCACGTGGGAACGGACCAGTTCGGGAACCGGTACTTCGAGCACAAGTCACGCATCAGGCCTGACGGCCGGCGGCCGCGCTGGGTGGTCTACAACGGCATGGTCGAGGCGTCCAAGGTCCCGGCCGACTGGCACGGCTGGCTGCATTTCAGCACTGATGACCTGCCGGCCGCCGATGTCCGGCACGAATGGCAAAAGGAACACCTTCCCAACCTGACCGGTACCCGCTACGCCTACCGGCCGCCGGGACATATCCTGCGCGGCGGCAGGCGTGACCGGGCCACCGGCGACTACGAGGCCTGGACACCGGACTGACCGGAATGACTCCGGGCAGCGCGAGGGGCTCTCATGCAGCGCACCCTGATCGAAACCCTGATGGGCGCCGTGGTCCTGGCCTGTGCCGGACTGTTCCTGGTGCTCGCCTACACAACCACCGATGTCGGTTCCGGCGACGGCTACGAGCTTTCGGCCCGGTTCAGCCGCGTCGGCGACGTCAAGGTCGGCTCCCCGGTCAAGGTGGGCGGGATCGGCGTCGGAACCGTCACCGGCCTTGAACTCGACCTGGTCGATTTCTCGCCGGTGATCAACATGACGATCGACGACGAATACCGGCTCCCGCGGGACACTGCGGCCGTGATCGCGAGCGACGGCCTGCTCGGCGGTCACCATGTCGAGTTGGTGCCCGGTGGCGACGAGGTCAATCTCGAGGCCGGAGACGAGATCGAGTTTACCCAGGACCCGGTGGATTTCGTGCAGATGCTGGGGCAATACATCTTCAGTCCGGGCAGGTCCGGAGAGAACCCGGATGCGAAGTAGGGCGACCGTCGCCCTGGTCCTCATCGCCCTGTTCAACACTGCTTCATCTTCAGCGGCCCGCTCCAGCCAGGGAAGCAATGACTGGCTCGACATGCCGGTTGCCGTCGTCCAGGCACTCGACAAGGTAACCGCACGCACCACGGTCATGGGGCTCGGGGTCAACAGCGAAGGACGGTACGGTACGCTGCGGTTCAAGGTCCGCACCTGCCAGCGCCGGCCGCCCACGGAAACACCGGAAAGCGCGGCATTCATCGAGATCGTCGATGTCAGGCCCGACACGGGAACCACGGAGCTGTTCTCGGGCTGGATGTTCGCATCAAGCCCGGCGCTGAATGCGCTTGAACACCCGGTCTACGACATCTGGCTGCTCGACTGCAGCGTTGCAGCGGACCAGCCCGCTGCACCGGAATAGCGCGGCCGGGCCATCAAGCCAAACACCGCCACAGGCCGCTCGCACACTCCCGCCTCAGGCCACCGGGCACGGCTGTACCCCATCCCCGGCCGTGCGGGGTGCGTGCACTCTACGCCGTTGGGGGACCTGGCCGCAGGATCCGGTCGAGCTCGGTCGCGACCGCGCTGTGACGGTTGAAGTCGGCGTGTACACGCAGGGCGTCGCGCAACAACGACTTGAACCGGTCCTGTGCAATCTCGACGCACCCGAACTGGTGGAGATGATCGGTCCGCCACTGGCAGTCCAGGAGCAGGAACCCGCCGGCTCGCAGCCGCGCCACCAGATGGACCAGCGCAACCTTGCTGGCATTGTCGGCGCGACTGAACATGCTCTCGCCGAAAAAGACGCCGCCCAGTGCCACCCCGTAGAGACCACCGACCAGCCGGTCACCGTCCCACGCTTCCACGGTATGCAGGTGCCCGGACGGGACGAGTGCCAGGTAGGCATTCCTGATCGCGGAGTTGATCCAGGTCTCCGGTCGCGCTTCGGTCGGCGCCGCACACAGGTCGATGACCTTGGTGAACGCCGTGTCGGTCCGGATATCGAATGTCCCGCGGCGAACCAGCCGGCGCAGCCGGCGCGGCACGTGGAACGCGTCGAGCGGAATGATCCCGCGGATCTCGGGCTCGACGAAATGGACCTGGGGATCATCCCGGTCCCTCGCCATGGGAAACACCCCGAAGGTGTAGCCCGCCAGCACCAGCGATGGCGTCAGCTCCTCACCCATCCGATCCGAGAAACACGTGTTCCAGCCAGTGGATGTCGTATTCCCCGTTTATGAAACCCGGGGCCTGGGTCAGTTTCTGGTGCAGCGGTACGGTGGTCGCAATGTTCTCGATGACGAACTCGTCAAGAGCACGGCGCAGGCGCAGCAGGCACTCGTTGCGGTTGGAACCGTGCACCACCAGCTTGGCGACGAGACTGTCATACTGTGCCGGAACCTCGTAGCCGGCATACAGCGCCGAATCGACCCGGACCCCGAGCCCTCCCGGAGCGTGGTAGGCGGTGACAAGGCCGGGCGACGGGGTGAACCGGTGCGGGTCCTCGGCGTTGATCCGGCATTCGATCGAATGGCCGGAAAATGTCAGCTGGTCCTGGGTGAAACCGAGTCGGTTGCCCGAAGCGACACGGATCTGTTCGCACACGAGGTCAATTCCGGTCACCATCTCGGTAATCGGGTGCTCGACCTGCAAGCGGGTGTTCATCTCTATGAAGTAGAACTCACCGTTCTCGTAGAGGAACTCGATCGTGCCCAGGCTCTCGTAGCCGCAGGCCCGCATTGCCGCAACCGCGCGCTCGCCGATCCTGGTGCGCTCGTGATCGTTCAGCGCCGGCGACGGCGTCTCCTCGAGGACTTTCTGGTGGCGGCGCTGCAGCGAGCAGTCGCGCTCGCCGAGATGAACCACCGTACCGTGGCTGTCGCCGATCATCTGCAGCTCAATGTGGCGCGGACCGGACAGGTAGCGCTCGATGTAGACCGCGCCCGACCCGAAGGCTGCCTGGGCCTCGGTCCGCGCCATGGTGACGGCTTCGGCGAGGTTCTCCGGGCCCCGGGCAATCTTCATGCCGCGTCCGCCGCCGCCGGCCGCGGCCTTGATCAGCACCGGGTAGCCGATGCCGTCCGCAACAGCAGCCGCCTCGTCGAGGGACGTGACTTCGGCCTCGGACCCGGGAACACAGGGCAGGCCGAGCTCGGCCGCCGTCCGGCGTGCCGCGATCTTGTCGCCCATCAGCCGGATATGTTCGGGTTTCGGTCCGATGAAAGTCAGGCCGTGTTCCGCGATGATCTCGGCGAAGTCGGCATTTTCCGACAGGAACCCAACGCCAGGATGGATCGCGTCGGCCCCGGTAATCGTGGCCGCCGACAGGATCGCGGGAATGTTGAGGTAACTGTCTCTCGCCGGGGGCGGTCCGATGCATACGCTCTCGTCCGCGAGCCGGACGTGCATGGCGCCGGCATCGGCAGTGGAGTGGACGGCAACCGTCTTGATTCCCATCTCGCGGCACGCCCGGTGAATCCGCAGCGCGACATCGCCGCGATTGGCGATCAGGATCTTCTCGAACACGACCGGTCCGCAGGCGCGATCACGCAATCACCATCAGGGTCTGGCCGAACTCCACCGGCTGGCCGCTGGCAACCAGGATGTCCTGCACCGTGCCTGACCGGTGAGCGGTGATCATGTTCATCACCTTCATGGCCTCGATGATCATGACCGTGTCGTCCTCCTTCACCACCGATCCGACGGCCACGAAGGGGGGCGAGGCGGGATCCGGCGCGAGATACGCGGTCCCGACCATGGGCGAGGTGAGCGCGCCCGCCTGGTCTTCCTGGAACGCGGTTTCCTCGGCCACGGAAGCCGGAGCCGGCGCTGCCGCGGCAACCACGGGCCCCAGCGGTCGGGCCACGCGAATGCGCAGGTCACCCTTGGCGTACTCGATCTCGGCGAGCCCTGTCTCCTCCAGCAGGTCCGCAAGCGTACGGACGAGGTCGCTGTCAATCACCGGGCCCTCCCGCCGGTACCTGCCGGCGCAGGTATCCGACCATGCCCTCGATCGCCATGACGAAGCTCCGGGCACCGAAACCGGCGACGATGCCTTCGGCGACAAGAGAAATGTAGGAGTGATGCCGGAACTCCTCGCGCCGGTGCGGGTTGGACAGGTGTACCTCGATGACCGGGAGCTCGGCGAGTTTCAGCGCATCGTAGATCGCGACCGACGTATGGGTGTAGGCGCCGGGATTGATGACGATGCCCGAGGCACCGTCTCGCGCCTGCTGGATCATCCCGACCAGTTCGCCCTCGTAGTTGGACTGTCCGAAGGTCACCTCGACACCGAGTGCCGCCGCCCTCTCGCGACACATGTCCTCGACATCGCCGAGCGTGTGATGTCCATAGATGTGCGGTTCACGCACGCCCAGCATGTTGAGGTTGGGTCCGTTCAGGACCAGGATCGGTCGCAGCCCGGTCATCGCGCTCTTCCCTTCTTCCAGGCGACCTTCATGGTCCCTTCCGACACGTCCGGAGTGTAGCATGCGGTCCGGGATCCACGCATCCCGTCTGCCGCCTGTACACGGGTCATTCCGTGTGTCAGCAGACTGCGAATGCGGGTCCGGCTATTGCTGCCGCAGAGGCGCGCAGCCCCCGGAACTTCCCAATGTTGTCTCGCGCCGAATGATTGAGTAGGCTCGCGCACTTGCAATTTCGGGCAGCGAGAGGCGTTGCCCGACGTGTCAGGGGAGAAGACCATGAATTCAGCGACTATGCTGAAGTCGGTGGCCATCGGCACGGTCGTGGGGGCAGTCGCCTTCGCAGCCGCAGGCGACGCAATGGCCCAAAAGCGCGTAAAGTGGAAAATGCAGAGTGCCTGGAGTACGCAGGTACCGTATGCCGGTGAATCCGGTGTGCGGTTCGTCGAAGCCATCAACAAGATGTCGGGTGGCAACTTCGCGATCAAGTTCTTCGATCCGGGCGCGCTGGTTCCGGCGCTCGAGACATTTGACGCCGCGTCGAAGGGTGCGATCGAATCGGCGTGGACCACACCCGGATACCACGCCGGACGCTACCCAGGCCTGTCGTTCATGACCACGGTGCCGTTCGGCCCCAGCCTGACCGAATTCCTGTCATGGAAGTGGTTCGGTGGCGGCAACGACATTCGTGACCGGGTCTATGCCGGGCACGACCTGAAGGCCTTCGACGCCTTCTCGCACGGTCCGGAGACCTCCGGCTGGTTCAAGGAGCCGATCACCAATCTCGATCAGCTCAAGGGTCTGAAGATGCGTTTCTTCGGCCTCGGCGCCAAGGTCCTGACCAAGATCGGCGTGTCGACCCAGCTTCTTGCCGGTGCCGACATCTACCCGGCGCTCGAGCGCGGCGTGATTGACGCCACCGAGTACTCGATGCCTGAGAACGACATCAAGTACGGCTTCTACCAGATCGCCAAGAACAACTACTTCCCGGGCTGGCACCAGCAGTCTTCGGTTTCGGAATTCCTCATGAACAAGACCAAGTTCGAGGCCCTTTCGGAACCCTACCAGGAGATGATCCGCCAGGCGGCCTTCGCCCAGGTGATCTATACCCATGCGGATGCGGACTCGCAGCAGTTCGTCGCGATGAAGGCGCTGCAGGATGAACATGGCGTGACCATCCACCGCTGGCCCGACGAGCACCTGGCCGTGTTCGAAAAGGCATGGCGCGAGGTCATTGAAGAAGAGTCCGCCAAGGACGAGCTCTTCAAGGAGTTCGCCGACAGCTACTTCGCCTTCCGTCAGGCGTTCAAGCTGTGGGGTGATGCCCAGTCAATGAAGCCGACCTACCTCGACTGAGGACCGTACCTCCGGCTCGCCGGAACGTACGACACTGCTTCGGAGCCCGGACCGCATCTGCGGTCCGGGCTTCCGCTTTTTCAGCCTGTAGCCGGATCAGCCGAAGACCGGCGCGTTTTCCAGGTCGTCCTCAAGGGCCTCGGCGCCCTCGGTCGGCAGCACCTTCACGTAGTTGAGTGCCGCCTCGATATCGCCGCCCCACACGGTGCGTGGAAGCTCGTAGAGCAACTCGACCCCGTAGCCGTTGGGGTCGCGGATGTAGAGGCTGTGTGTCATCCCGTGCTCGACCCTGCGGCCGAACTCCACCCCCTTCTCCTGCAGGAAGGCAAGCTGCTGCACGAACGAGTCCCGGTCCGGCAGTGTCACCGCGACATGGTTGACCGCCACCGGCCCGCTGCCGGGCTCGGGCAGTGACGTGTCTTCGACCAGCGCCAGGTCGTGGTGGTTGTGCCGTCCATCGCGCACACCGCTGTAGAAACGCATTCGCGGGGGATCGGGGCGTTCCGCGGTGGCATGCAACGAGCCGACATGGGCAAAACCGAGGATCTCGGTCCAGAACCGGTGCGACTCCTCGAGGTCGCGCACGTTGAGCACCAGATGATTCAGACCGGTGGGCGTTACGGGAGCACCCGGTCGACTGTTCTGCGCCATGATTTCCTCCCGTCAGCAGGTACCGTCGTCGCCGGCTAGGCTAGCAGTCGGCAGGTTGCGGCGGCAACCGGCTCCCGGCCCGCCCGTCCTTGAGCCGCTGCTCCAGCACGTGACGCTGGATCTTGCCCGACACGCTGCGGGGCAGCTGGTCGAGGTCGATGAAGTGCACTTCCTTCGGCAGCTTGTAGCCCGCGATCCGGCCCCGGCACATGTCGAGCACCGCATCGGTGGTCAGTTCCGGATCGGCGGACGCCGCGAACAGCACCGGCACCTCGCCCCAGCGCGGATCGGCGCGGCGCACCACCGCGGCGTCGAGGATCCGCGGGTCGGAGAGCACGTGCCGTTCGATCTCCGCCGGATAGATGTTTTCGCCACCGGACTTGATCATGTACTTGACCCGGTCGACGAAATCGAGAAGCCCGTCAGGACGGCGGCGGAAGGCGTCACCCATGTGAAACCAGCCGTCGCGGAACGCCTCTCGGTTGGCGGCGTCGTTGGCCCAGTACCCCGAGAACAGGCTCGGACCGCGGATCGCGCATTCGCCGGGCTCGCCGTCGGGCACGTCGCACCCATCGGCATCGACCAGTCTGACCTCGCAGAACCCGCTCTGACGCTTGGGCAGGTCCACCGGGGCCTCGCCGACCGGGATCACGTTCGCCGAAGCGGGCGGCATACCGGTCTCGGTCGACCCGAAGGTATTGAGATAGGGGGCGTTGAGCAGCGTGGTCACGTCGGCGATCACCGACCTGGGAACCAGGTCCGCCATGGCGCCGACAACACCCACCGGCTGCGGGCGCACGCCCGATGCCCTGAGCTCGGAGACAAAGTCCTCGACCATTCCCGGGATCGCGATGAGGTAGCTCACCCGGAACCGTTCGATCGCCCGGATGATCGGACCCGGCTGGTAGCCGTCGACCACGACCACCCGGCCGCCCCGCAGCAAGGTGGCGAGCGCAAAGTCGTTCGCACCCATGTGGAACAGGGGTGCCCAGGCGACGAAGGTGTCGTTTCTCGGTACCCGCAGCTCGCTGGCGAAGATCAGGGCCCGGCAGAGCATGGCCCGGTGACTGATGACCGCCCCCTTCGGCAGACCGGTGGTCCCGCTGGTGAAGATGATGACGAGCCCGTCCTCCGGCCCCACCGGAACTGGGGCCGGGGCCGCCCGGACCCGGGCGAGTGCCGCCTCGTAGTCGGGCCCGATCACCAGGTCGGGGGTGGACCCGGCCGCGCCGAGGGCATCGACGAGGTCCGGACCGGCGACCACGAACCGCGGTCGTGTCAGCTCGAGACCATGGCGCAGTTCCTCCGTCGAGAACCGCCAGTTCAGGTTGACACTGACCGCCCCGACGGTGGCCGCCGCAAGCTCGGTCTCGAGGTAGGCGGCGCAATTGCGCGCGAGCAGCGCGACACGCTCGCCATGTCCAACGCCGGCTGACTGCATGACGGCCGCAAGCCGCCCGACCCTGTGCGCCAGCTCGGCATAGGTCACGGTCCGCCCGCCGTCCACCAATGCCGGCTGCTGCGGGTTGAGCCGTGCGGTCTCGGCAAACTGGCGGCCGACGTCGACGAATCCGGCCCTGAGGATCGCCGCGTCGGCGCCGGTATCAGTCATCGGCCTGCTCCTCCACCAGAGCCAGTGCCCGCAGGGGACTGCCCGATCCCTGGCGGATCTTCAGCGGCGCGGTGATCAGCAACGTGCCGTGGGGCGGCAGCTGGTCCAGGTTGCACAGTCCCGGCAGTCCGAACCGGTTGTTGCCGTGCATGTGGTGGTGACAGGGGAACGGGATCGGAAAATGCGGCGCCTGGCCGGCGTCGGTTCCCACCGCCTCGGAGCCGAACCCGATCACGTCGCGTTTGGAAATCAGCCAGGGAATGAGGTCGGGATGCGGTCCCGGCGTATTGGCTCCCTCGTCTCCCATGTTGAGAAACGCCTCCGGATCGGTCCTGAGCGACCAGTCGGTGCGCATCAGCAGCCAGGACCGGGGCGGGATCCGACCATGGATCTCCTCCCATGCCTCGACCCGGTCCACGGTCAGAAGGTAGTCGGGGTCGGCAAGCGCATCGCGTGAACAGTCGATGACCGCGGCCGCGGCGACGAACTTCACCGGCGGAATGGTATCGGTGGTGTTGTCGGGCAGGTCGCGCCCGGAGATCCAGTGCACGGGCGCGTCGAAATGCGTCCCAGTGTGCTCGCCGCAGGAGAAGTTGTTCCAGTAGGTCGCCGGTCCGCGCCGGTCGTACCGCGAGATCTCCTCGATGCGGAACGGCCAGGTCTGGCCCAGTTCCGGGGGCAGTACGATGGTCGGCGTACGCTGGTCCAGCGTCACCGTGAGATCCACGATCCGGATTCGTCCCGACAGGATCCCCTCCAGCAGCCGTGCCAGAATCCCTGCCTCGCCGGTGCGACTGTCCATGGGGTCTCCCTGCCCGCGACCGGTCTCCGCCTACAGGCGGATGGACCGTTCGATCTCCTTCGGGTTCTCGGCAAGCCGGTGCGTGATCTCCTCGGCGACAGCTCCCACCGCAATGTCCTCGAGCCCGCGCTCAAGCCCGCGCACCACCCGGATAGCAACGGTCGCGGGATCAAGCTTCGGAGGCGGTACCAGCTGATGCCACTCGTCATCAAGCGGACCGGTGAACACGTTCACCACCCGCACGCCTCCCGCCGCCAGTTCCGCCCGCATGCAGTGCGACAGCGAGAGTGCTGCCGCCTGCGACGCGCTGTAGGTCCCCAGTTCGGGGTTGTTGACCAGCGACCAGGCCGAGAACAGGTTGACCCACGCCACCGCACCGTAGGGCCCGTCGGCGCCGCGAGCGCGCATCACCGGACCGAAGTAGCCGGCAAGCCTCAGTAGCCCGTGGTAGTGGATCTCCATCTCCTGGCGGGTGATGTTGAAGTCGAGCCGGTCGAGTGCACCACCCATGCGCACATGGGAACTGTTGTTGATCAGGATCTCCACCTTGTCGCCGATGAGCGCGGCGAGCTTCTCGACCGCATCGGTATCGGTCACGTCGAGCGGGTAGACCGATACCCTATCCCGGCCGCGCAACGCCGCGAGATCCGGGCTCCGGTTCCACGGGCGAGAGAACCCGGCGAACACCTCGCGGGCACCGGATGCGAGGAAGGCCTCGACAAGATGGCGACCCAGACCGGTGGTGCCGTCGACCACCAGGACCCGGCGTCCCCGGGGGTCGAACACCATCTCGCGCAACCGCGGGTCATCACGGGACGCGTCCCGCTCCGGGCTGGCTGCAACCACCGCGTTGCCGGCACGGTCGAGGTGCAGGGCAAGTCTCACCCTGTGGCCCCTCTCGCACCCTTCGGCCAGGTGCGCCACGATGGACGGGCCTGCATCCGAACCGACCAGTCCAAGCTTCCACGGCAACCGCTCCCGGAAGTAAAGGTCGTTGGCGTGGCGCACCGTGGTCTGGGCGAGCACCCGGCCACCGTCGGCCACGTCACGCCACTCCAGCTCGCCGTCGAGGCAGCGCTCGCACAGCTGGCGCGGCGGGTAGTGCACATGTCCGCAGCGCCGGCAGCACTGCAGCGCAAAGCGGCCGGCAGCAGCCATTGCCGCAAGTCCGTGCGCCTCGCGCGACCGGTTGCCCGGCGGTGTGACCGGAAGCCGGGTGCGCCGGGTCGGATCCTTGCGCCGGGGCGGTCCTGCCGGGCCGGTCAAGCCCCGCTCCGGCCCAGGATCGCGGCGGAACTGCACAGCCCGCGATCATATGTGATCATTCCGAAACACGAGACGAGCCCGTGGCGAGCGCCCTCGACCGCCGCACCCAGCACCTCGTCGGTCAGCTGGCGGAGGGTTTCAACCAGCCCAAGGAACCCGCCGGCGGCGCCGGCCTGGCCAGCCGAGAGCTGACCGCCGCAGGTATTGAACGGGAAATCTCCCGCCGTGGTCAGGTCGCGTTCACGCACCAGCCCCGGTGCCTCTCCCCTGGCACAGAAACCGAGATCCTCGAGCTGCATGAAGCAGATCACCGGATAGTCGTCGTAGGCCTGCACCAGGTCCATGTCCCCGGGGCCCAACCCGGCCATGTCATAGAACGAGTCGATCTCCCGCGCCCAGCCGCCGCGGACCTGGATCGGATCATCCGGAAAGGCGTTGTGACGTTCCATGGTCGACAGGATCGCGGCATGCGGCAGGCCCAGTGCTTGAGCCCGCTCGGTGCTCATCACCAGGAAGGCCTCGGCGCCGGCGCACGGCATCACGCAGTCGAACAGGCGCAGCGGGTCGGCAATCAGCCTTGCCGTCAGGTACGCCTCCATGGTGAGCGGACGCTTGAGCATCGCGTGCGGCAGGGCGGCCGCGTTCCGTCTCTGCGCGATGCACAACCTGCCGAAGTCCTCGCGCACGGCGCCGTGGCTGTGCATGTAGTGGTCGGTCAGGAAGGCGAAGCTCGCATTGGGACCTCCGGAGCCATAGGGGTAGACCGCATCGTTGGCGAACTGGCTGAAGGTCGCGATGGTACGCCTGAAGCTGTCGACGTGGTTGGTATCGGCACCGATGCAGGCGACGATCTCCGCGTCACCCGCCTGGACCGCGCGCGCAGCGCGGCGCAGCGCCACTGCCCCGCTCGCCCCGCCCATCGGCACATGGTCGAGCCAGCGCGGAGAAACGCCGAGATGCTGCATCAGCCCGACGGCGCTGTCGGGCTCCAGCGTGAAGCTCGAAATGCAGAACCCGTCCACCTCGTCCTTGCCGATACCGGCCCGTGCCAGCAGCCCGGCGAGGGCCTGACCACAGAACCAGTGGGCGCTCCGGATGGAGTAGCGCCGGTAGGGAACCGTCATCGGCGCGCAGACCGCGACACCGTCGTAGCCGGCGCGCGCTGCCGTCCCCCCGGGCGGGCGGGTGCCGGACATGCACTGCCTCCGTTAGGGTTTCGCGCAATCCATTGCGCGCCGACCGGACCCTGTCAAGCAGTCCAGACCTCCATCACGCTCCGGGTATCGGCCGGGAACCGTCAATCCCGGTTTTGACATCCCTCCTCCCGGCAGCAATAGATCGCGCCGCAGGCGCAGGTTTACACGTACTCGGACCCGATCATGAAACTGGAACGGCTGGACTGGCGGGTGGTGCTGGCGCTCGCCACCGTCTCGATGCTGTTGCAGCAGGCGTTCTCCTACGTCTGCCAGCTGGCGATGCCCTTCCTCGCCGACAGGCTGGCCGAGGAGTTCGAAATCTCGCGCGCCTGGCTCGGCGTCTACCTGTCGCTGCAGAACATCGCCGCCATCTGCGCAGCACTCGGCTGCGGAGCCCTGATCGTGAAGGTCGGCGCACTCAGGATCAGCCAGTGGTGCCTGTTGTGCATGGGAGCGAGCCTCTTCGTCACCGCCACCGGCGCGCTGTGGCTGTACCCGCTGGGCGCGATCCTGCTCGGCGCCGCCTCGGTCTCGACGCCCGCCAGTTCCCACATCCTCGCGCGGTTCTGCCCGCCGCGGCTCGCGCCGCTGGTGTTTTCGATCAAGCAGACCGGTGTCCCGGTGGGCAGCCTGATCGCCGGCGTACTCATCCCGGCCCTGCTCGGGCTCGGTATCACCGTCGCGTTTCTCGACCTTCATGTCGAGCTCGATGCCTTCGCGACCGCGTTCGTGGTCGGCCTCATCGTCTACGCCATGGCGGCGTTGCTGGAACCGCTGCGGTCCCACTTCGATTCCGACCGCAAGCCGGACACCGGAATCAACCTGGCCGGGGTGCTGCGGACGATGCGGTATGTGGTCCAGACGCCGGAACTGCGTGACCTGTCGATGGTCGCCTTCGCGCTCGGCGGCCTGCAGTCGGTCTGGGCCGGCTTCTTCATCCTGTTCGTGATCGATGGTCTCGACCGGAGCGAGATCGAGGCCGGTACCATGTTCGCGACCGCGAGTCTGACCGCGATCGGCGCCCGCATTCTGTGGGGTTGGCTCGGAACCGCGCTGGTCTCTCCGCGGCGCATCCTGGCGGCACTGTGTGCCATCGCAACGGCGGCGGCACTTCTGACCGCGCTGTACCAGCCGGACTGGGCAGCTTGGCTGATACTCGGTGTCGCCATTCTCTACAACGTCACGTCGCTCAGCTGGCACGGTGTGCTGCTGGCGGAAACCGCCCGGCTCGCACCCGCCGGCATGGTCGGCGGCGTTACCGGCGGTGTGCTCGCATTCACGTCGGTCGCGATGATGCTCTACCCCGCGTTCTACGGCGGACTGCTTGCACTTACCGGCTCCTACGGCGTCGGGTTCGCCGCCGCCGTGCTTCCGGCGCTGTTTATCGCCTTCGTGCTCGCACTGCCGCCCCGCCAGGGTTCATGGTTCGACCTGATCGCCTGGCCCGGCCTCGTCAGGTTGCGCCGGCCGCGTGCGGCGGCGTTCGGGACCATCCTGCTCGCCGCCGCGGCCCTGCTCGCCCTGTTCGCACTCCTGTCCACTCAGTCGTAGCTGCGGGCGTCCTCGATCACCTTGCCGTCGTTGGCAAGGCTGCCGGCGGCCCCGAACGCCACGTCACCGCGCAGCTTGGTCACCGACTGGATCGACTGGCGAACCGCGTCGGCAAGGGCCTCGCCCGCACCGTCCGAGACCTCGGCATGCAGGGTCATGACGTCGCGGCCCGTTCCGCCGCTGACGACAAGGCGCGCCCGCGCAATCTCGGGATGGCGCTTCACGATCTCGGCGACCTGGCCCGGATGAACGAACATGCCGCGGATCTTGGTGGTCTGGTCAGCCCGGCCCAACCAGCCCCTGATCCGCAGGTTGGTTCGGCCGCACGGGCTGGCGCCCTGCATGATCGCCGACATGTCACCAGTCGCGAACCGGACCAGCGGATAGGAGGGGTTGAGCGTGGTCACCACCACCTCTCCCACTTCGCCGGGCGAAACCGGGTCGCCGGTACCGGGCCTGACAATCTCGACCACGACGCCCTCGTCGATGACCATGCCCTCCACCGCCGGGGTCTCGTAGGCGACGAGCCCGAGGTCGGCGGTGCCGTAGCACTGCAGGACGGAGCAGCCAAGGTCGGCGAGTTCGGACCTGAGGCTGAGCGGCAGGGCTTCGCCGCCCACCAGTCCGCAGGACAGCGACGAGGCATCAACCCCCAGTTCGACGGCCTTCTCGAGGATGATCCGCAGGAAGCTCGGGGTGCCGGCGTAGCGGTTGGGACGCAGGTGTCCGATGGCCTGCACCTGGATCTCGGTATTGCCGATCCCGCCGGGGAACACGGCGCAGCCGATTGCCCGGCAGGCCGTGTCCACCATCATGCCGGCCGGTGTCAGGTGATAGGAGAAGGTGTTGTGGACAATGTCGCCACGGCGAATACCCGCGGCGTGGGCGGCGCGGGCAAACCGCCAGGGATCGGCCTCCGGCCCCTCACCTTCGTAGATCGGCCCCGGCGACATGTAGATGCGGGAAAAAGCACCCGGCTCGAGCGCGCCGAGCCCGCCGAACGGCGGGTCGGACGCCTGCATGCCGAGCAGCTCGGACTTGCGCATCACCGGCAGGCCGGCAAGGTCGGCGGACGAGCGGATCGATGACGCGTCCACATCACCGAGCAGCCGGGCCAATGCCACGGTGCTCGCCTGGGCGTGGGCAACCTGGCGCGGGAGCGCCTCGGCCAGGTCCCGTTCCCTCTCGTCGGCGCTGCGGATTTCAAGATCGTCGTAGAACTCGCCTGACATGTCGGTTCTCTCCCGTCGTCGCAACGCCCGCCGTCACTCCGCGTCTGCTGCCACCTGCATGCGCACGATGCTGTCGGGCTGGCGGGGCGGTTCCCCGCGGGCAATCATGTCAACGAACTCCATGCCCTCGACCACCGAGCCCCACACGGTGTACTGACCGTCCAGGAACCGGGCATCGGCGAAGCAGATGAAGAACTGGCTGTCACCGCTGTCCGGGCTCTGCGCGCGGGCCATCCCCACCGTGCCGCGCACGAACGGGACGCCGGAGAACTCCGCCGGCAGGTTGGTGCCCGATCCGCCGCGGCCGGTCCCGGTCGGGTCACCGGTCTGGGCCATGAACCCCTCGATGACGCGATGGAACACGATCCCGTCGTAAAACCCCTCGCGGGTCAGTTCCTTGATGCGGGCGACGTGGCGCGGTGCGACATCCGGGCGCAGGTCAATGACAACGCGGCCATCCTTCAGGTCCAGGTAAATCCTGTTCTCGGGATCAGCCGCCATTCCGGTTCCGGTGGTCATGATGAGTAGCAGTCCTCCGAGCAGGATGAGAAGTCGACGCATCGCGCGGGCTCCAGGGATCAGGTCAGTCGTCGCGCCACCATACCGACGCGACTTCACCGTGCAAGGGCGAACAGCCGGTCGATGTCGCAGTGTTCGGCGAGGTGTCCGGCAAGGCGGTCGAGCACGGCATCAACCTGTGCGGCGTGACTGCCACGGCCGGACATGCCGCACCCGAGAGCCGCCAGTACCGCCCTGCGATAACCGTCGGCGGCAAACAGGCCGTGCACGTAGCACCCGGCAATGCGCCCGTCGGCGGACCTCGCACCGTCGTCAAGGTCCGGGTCAATGCGCAGCACCGGGCGCGCGCAGTCCACACCCCGGGTCCGGCCGAGGTGAATCTCGTAGCCGCTGACCGCCTCGCCATGCACCCGGTCGACGCCGGTCACCCGGCGTACGGTCTTCTCACCGCCGAGTTGGGTCTCCACGTCGAGCAGACCGAGCCCCTCGATCGTGCCGGCGGGGCCTTCGACCCCGTACGGATCCGAGATCCGGCGCCCGAGCATCTGGTAGCCGCCGCACAGGCCCAACACGTGGCCACCGCGCCGCACATGGGCCCGGATGTCGATATCCCAGCCTTCCTCGCGCAGGGCCTGCAGGTCGGCGACAGTCGACTTGCTGCCCGCCAGCAGCACCAGTGCGGTATCGCCGGGGATCGCCTCGCCGGACCTGACCACTGTCACGCACACCCCGGGTTCGGAACGCAACGGGTCGAGGTCATCGAAATTGGCGATGCGCGGAAGCGCCGGGACGGCGATGCGCAACCCGCCGGCTTGACTGGCGGGTGACGAGGCAAGCCCGAGCGAGTCCTCTGCCGGCAGCAGGGCGGCGTCCGCAAACCAGGGCACGACACCGAGACACGGCCAGCCGGTCCGTTTCACGATCTCGCTCACCCCGTCCGCAAACAGGCCCGCATCCCCGCGCAGCCGGTTGATGATGAAGCCTTCCACCATGGCGCGGTCATCGGGGTCCAGCACGGCGGCGGCGCCGACCAGGCTTGCGATGACACCGCCGCGGTCGATGTCGCCCACCAGCACCACCGGGACCCGGGCGGCACGGGCAAACCCCATGTTGGCGATGTCACCGGCCCGCAGGTTGATCTCGGCGGGGCTGCCCGCTCCTTCCACCAGGACCAGGTCACTGGCGGCGCCAAGCCGGGTAAAGCTCTGCATGACCGCGGCCAGCAGCTCCGTCTTGCGGCGATGGTAGTCGCGGGCCGTCGCCCGGCCCGCCATGCGGCCGTGCAGCACCAGTTGCGCACCGCCTCCGGCCTCGGGCTTCAGCAATACCGGGTTCATGTCCACGACCGGTTCGCACCGGGCAGCCTGAGCCTGCAGCGCCTGGGCGCGGCCGATCTCGCCGCCGTCCATGGTCACCGCAGCATTGTTCGACATGTTCTGCGGCTTGAACGGTCTGACGCTCAGCCCGCGTCGAACCGCCAGGCGGCACAGTCCGGCCACCAGCAGCGACTTGCCGACATCCGAACCGGTTCCCTGCACCATCAGGGCGCGGGCGGCGCGTGTCGGGAGCCCGTCGGCCGCGGCGGTCATCCCGGCACCCCGTCCCGACGGCAAGGGACGGGCGACTCAGTTCTCGAAAACGGCAACCACCCGGGTCTCGATGCTGCGCCGGGGCGGTGCGTCATCCGGCACGGCCGGGTGATCGAAGGAGGTATGCGGGCAGTAGACGACCCGTTCCGGACGCTGGTCCATCTGCTTCAGGATGACCACTTCCTCGGTGGTCATCTCCGGGAAGTAGCACCAGCGATGCTGTTCGCTGTAGACCGGCGCCGCCACGATGTTGTCCCGCCCGGGACCGGTGTAGCGGTAGTCGATCACATCGCCGTCTACCAGGGTCCGCGCGTCGATGAAGGCGAGCGGATTCCTGATCGCCGGGAAGTCGAACGGCTGCCAGGTATTGTACCAGGCATAGGACTGTCCGGCATGTGGTTCGACATCGTGCTTGCGCAGCACGTCGTGCGACAGTTCCTCGATGCGCTTCGCGTTGTAGTCGCAATGCACGAACCGGGCGTAGCCGTCGTTGAAGCTGACCGGTGTCTCGGTACGGATCAGGTAGCTGTAGTGGTAGGCGGCGTCAGCCCCGGTTGCCCGTCGGACCTGTTCAAGCATCTCGGGCAGGTAGGTCTCGCGGATCACCTCGTCGTCAGTGAAATCCGGACAGCCGGTCCGGTGCGCAAGCAGGATGAACCCGTTGACGTCGAGATCGAGTTCACCGGCGGCGTCATCCGGCCGCGCGTCATGGATCTTGACCGGCTGGTAGGAGGTGTTGGCACGCCGGGTTTCGCGTGACCCGATACTCGGTCCCGTCTCCCGGTCCCGCCATTCCGAGTTGATGTAGCGCACCCGCGCCGCCACACTGCCAGCTGCAGCCATGAACAGCCCCTCTCCGGTTTATTCAACCGCGACAATTATGCCGGACCCGGCCGGTGTGTAAACCGCACCCGGTCGGCTTGTCACACCCTGCGGACCCGGTAGACTCGGCCTTCCGCCTCTCCCAGCTCCCGGATACCCGAAACATGGACGACAGCACAACGACGGCCTCCCGGTCGCATGTCTACCTGGTCGACGGCTCAGGCTTCATTTTCCGGGCCTTTCACGCCCTGCCGCCCATGAACCGGTCGGACGGGACCCCGACCAACGCCGTGCTCGGCTTCACCAACATGCTGATCAAGCTCGTCGATGACCTCGGCGCCGACTACTGCGCGGTGATCTTCGACACCTCCCGGGCGACCTTCCGCTCCGACATCTACCCGGACTACAAGGCCCAGCGACCGGAAGCTCCCGAGGATCTCGTCCCACAGTTCGACCTGATCCGCGATGCGGTCCGGGCCTTCAACATCGCCTGCATCGAGCGGGACGGATTCGAGGCTGACGACATCATCGCCACCTACGCGACGCGCGCACTCGAACGCGGCGCCCGGGTGACCGTGGTCTCGTCCGACAAGGACCTGATGCAGCTGGTCGGCCCCAGGGTCGAAATGTACGACCCGATGCGCAATCGCGAGATCGGTGTCACCGAGGTCGTCGAGAAGTTCGGCGTGGGCCCGGAACGGGTGATCGACGTGCAGGCGCTCGCGGGCGATTCCACCGACAATGTCCCGGGCGTGCCGGGTATCGGGATCAAGACCGCGGCACTCCTGATCGGCGAGTTCGGAGACCTCGACACCCTGCTGGCGGAGGCCGGGACCATCCGGCAACCCAAACGCCGCCAGAACCTGATCGAATATGCGGACCAGGCCCGTGTGAGTCGCGAACTGGTCACGCTGCGCCGCGACGTGGAGGGGATACCGCCGCTCGACGAGCTCGCGGTCCGCCCACCCAATCCCCGGACGGTGCTCGGCTTCCTGCGCGAGCAGGAGTTCAAGCGCCTGATCGGCCGCTTCGAGCGCGACGCCGGAGCGGAACCCGAGGAGCGCGACGACGGGGCCGGTCTCGCGGAGGCGTCATACTCGCTTGTTCAGGACATGCCCACGCTCCTGCACTGGATCGCCCGCGCCCGGGACCTCGGAGTGGTGGCGTTCGACACCGAAACCAGTTCGCTCGACGCGGTCTCCGCCGAGTTGATCGGCATCTCGCTGGCCATTGCACCGGGCGAGGCCTGCTACCTGCCGCTGCGCCACCAGCGCAGGACCCTGCTCGAGGACGGCGCCCCGCCCGGGCCACAGATCCCGTTCGAGGACGCGGTCGGAGCGCTCGCACCGTTGCTCGAGGATCCGGGAGTGCTCAAGGTCGGCCACAACATCAAGTACGACGTCCTCGTGATGCGCCAGCCGCGCAACGGCGGGATCACGCTCGCGCCGGTCGATGACACCATGTGCCTGTCCTATGTGCTCAATGCCGGTCTGCACAAGCACGGTCTCGACGATCTCGCGGCCCTTCACTTCGATCACGCGACGATCAAGTACGAAGAGGTGTGCGGCAAGGGAAAGGCGCAGATCGGCTTCGCCGAAGTGGGGCTGGAAGAAGCCTGCCGGTACGCGGCCGAGGACGCCGATGTCAGCCTTCGTCTCCATCGCCTGTTCAAGTCCGACCTGCCGAAGGCGCGCAAGACCGTGGTCTACGAGACCCTCGAGCGGCCGCTGATCCCGGTGCTCGCCGACATGGAGGCGGCCGGAATTCGGGTCGATCCCGACATCCTGCATTCGCTCTCGTCGGATTTCGAGCAGCGTCTCGAGGTCGCCGAGCAAGAGATCCACCAGCTGGCCGGCGAGACCTTCAACGTGGGTTCGCCGCGCCAGCTGGGTGATATCCTGTTCGGCAAGATGGGCCTGTCGGGAGCGCGCAAGACCCGGACCGGGGCCTACCAGACCGCCGCCACCGTGCTCGAGGACCTGGCGGCCGAGGGCCACGAGCTTCCGGCCCGGGTGCTCGACTGGCGCCAGATGTCCAAGCTCAAGTCAACCTACACCGACGCCCTGATCGACGAAATCAACCCCGGCACCGGCCGCATCCACACCTCCTATTCCATGACCGGCGCCGCCACGGGCCGGCTCAGTTCCAACGATCCGAACCTGCAGAACATCCCGATCCGCACAGAGGAGGGACGGAAGATCCGCACCGCCTTTATCGCCGAACCGGGGTCGCTGCTGCTCTCGGTCGACTATTCCCAGATCGAACTTCGCCTGCTGGCGCATATCGCCGGCATCGACAGCCTGCGCCAGGCCTTTCTCGACGGTCTCGACATCCATGCGCAGACCGCCTCCCGGGTGTTCGGTGTCCCGATCGAGGGCATGGACACCATGGTCCGCCGCAAGGCCAAGGCCATCAACTTCGGGATCATCTACGGAATTTCGAGTTACGGACTTGCCCGGCAGCTGCGCTGCCCCCAGGGCGAGGCCCGGCAGTACATCGACGCGTATTTCGAGCGGTTTCCGGGCATCCGCACCTACATGGACACAGCGCGCGAGACCGCCAGGGAACAGGGGTTCGTGGAAACTCTGTTCGGACGCCGCGTCCATGTCTCCGGCATCCGGGATGCCAACCGGGCGCGCCGGGCATTCTCGGAACGCGCAGCGATCAACGCACCGATACAGGGATCGGCGGCGGACATCATCAAGCGCGCCATGATCCGGATCCCGGGCAGGCTGCAGGACGAGGGGCTCGTGTCGCGCATGCTGCTGCAGGTGCATGACGAACTGCTGTTCGAGGTTCCGGAAGCCGAGCTCGAGCGAACCGCCGCGGTGGTCCGTGACACCATGGAACAGGCCGCGCTCCCCGCCATCGACCTGTCGGTGCCGCTGGTCGCCGAGGCCGGCTGGGGAGCGACCTGGGCCGATGCGCACTGAGGAGGCCGCGATGTTCAGCCACGTGACCGTCGGAACCACGGACATCGACCGCGCCACGGGCTTCTACGACGCCGTGATCGTCGGGATCCTGGGCTGGCAACACCTGCACCGGGACCCGCACCGGGCCGGCTATGGCAGGTGGAACGGTCCGCAGTTCTGGGTGCTGACGCCTTTTGACGGGCAGCCGGCCAGTGCAGGCAACGGCGTGCACATCGCCTTCCTGACATCGAGCCGCGACCAGGTGGACCGGTTCCATGCTGCGGCACTGGCACACGGAGGCACTGACGAGGGCGCACCGGGCCCGCGTCCGCACTACCACGAGAACTACTACGGCGGGTATGTCCGCGACCCGGACGGCAACAAGCTGCAGGCGGTCTGTCACAGCCGCCGGGACTGACCCGTCAGGCGGACGGGCCGTTCCACTCGCTGATCACCGTTTCCGACGCCGGGCGGTCGCGCTGGGTGGGGGCCTGGGTCGGCGTGCCGATGTAGATGAAGCCGATGATGTCGGTCGACGGATCGTGACCGAGCATCCCCTTTACCTCGCTGTCGAATGCCGGCCACTCGGTCAGCCACTGCGCGCCATATCCAAGTGCGTGGGCGGCATTCAGGATGTTCATGCACAGCGCGCCGCCGGAAAGCCGCTGTTCCATTTCGGGGATCTTGTGCGGAACCTGCAGGCGTGCGGTGACCGCGAGCAACACCGGCGCGCGCTGCAACCGGTCGCGCTCGAACTCGACCATCTTCGGGTTGGCGCGCTCGCCGTGCTCGGCAACGAACCGCTCGGCACAAAGATCACCCAGTGCCGCCTGACCTTCCTTGCCGATGACCTGGATCCGCCAGGGCCCGATCTTGCCGTGGTCGGGAACCCGCAGCCCGGTCTCGAGGATCAGCTCCAGCTCCCCCGGCCCCGGTCCGGGTTCGCCCAGATGCCGTGCCAGGACGGACCGCCGGGTCCGCAACAGATCAATCGTCTCCAATACCTGTCTCCCTGCGTGCGTAACCAGTCAAGTCACCCCCGGCCGATGAACGGCATCTTGGTCGCCATCACGGTGACGAACTGCGCGTTGGCCTCGGCTGGCAGACTCGCCATGTAGGCGATGGTCCTGCCGACATTCTCAACGTCCATCACCGCCTCGACCCTGGTGCTGCCGTCTGCCTGCGGCACACCGCGGGCCATCCGCGCTGCCATGTCGGTCAGCGCGTTGCCGATGTCGATCTGGCCGCAGGCGATATCGTACTTGCGTCCGTCCAGCGAAGTCGACCGGGTCAGCCCCGTGACCGCGTGCTTGGTCGCGGTGTAGGGTGCGGAGTTCGGTCGCGGCACATGCGCCGATATCGAGCCGTTGTTGATGATGCGACCGCCGCGCGGCGTCTGGTCCTTCATGATCCGGAAGGCCTCCCGGGTGCACAGGAAGACACCGGTCAGGTTGATGTTTACGACCGTGGACCACTGTTCGAAACTGAGTTCCTCGAGTGGAATGCCCGGAGCGTTGGTTCCGGCGTTGTTGAACAGCAGGTCGAGCCGGCCATAGGTCTCGCGGGCGGTGGCAAACAGCGCCTTCACCGCCGCGGGATCGCTGGCGTCCGTGGGCACCGCCAGGGCCGTGCCGCCGCCCGCCCGGATCGTGGAGGCAACTTCCTCCAGGGGCTCGGGCCTGCGGCCGGCCAGCACCACTGTCCAGCCGTCGGCCGCCAGTGCCAGTGACGCCGCCTTGCCCACACCCGTGCCGGCACCGGTGACCAGTGAAATCCTGTCCATGGCCCGCTGTCTCCTCGTCCCTGGTCGGGTGACCGACCCTATACGCGTCGGTTGCGGTGGTGCAAGCCGGCTCGGGAGCGTTGCGCCCGGCGGCGGCCGACATGATACTGGCCCAGGGTGTGACGTTTCGGGACCTGGAAGATGACACGTGAAACAGCAAGCGGGTTCGACCTGACCGGTCTCGTTGTCCTGGTGATCGGGGCGGCGCACGGGATCGGCCGGGCTGTTGCGGAAACCTGTGCTGCACAGGGCGCGACGCTGGTGCTCGCCGACATCGAGGATCCCTCGGGACCGGCCCGGATTCTGGAGAACCGGTACCAGACCAGCGTGGTGACACGGGCCTGCAACATCGCCGAGCGTTCCTCGGTCGAGGAGCTTGCAGACGACCTCGCCCGTTCCGGTCTCGAGCCGAATTCGGTGGCGTTGACGGCCGGCGTGACCCGTTACAACGACTGGATCAGCGGCAACCCGGAAACCTGGGAACAGGACGCCGATCTGATTTTCGACGTCAATGTGCGCGGACCGATCAACGTGGCGCGCGCATTCCTGCCGGGGATGCAGTCCGTCGGCTGGGGCCGCCTGGTGCTGATCGGTTCCATTGCCGGACGCATGGGTGGAGTGACGTCGCAACCGCACTACGTCGCAAGCAAGGGCGGGGTCCACGCCATGACCCGGCTTCTGGCCGCGACCTACGCCCGCTCCGGCGTTCTCGTCAACGCGGTCGCACCCGGACCGACCCGCACCCAGATGACCGATGGCCGGTCCATCGACGTGACCGCCTATCCGCTGGGCCGGCTTCTGGAGCCCGAGGACATCGCCTGGCCGATCACCTTCCTGCTGTCGGCGGCCTGTTCCGGCATGGTGGGCGCCGTTCTCGATGTCAACGGCGGTCTCACCTTTTCCTGATCGTCCGCACGGGGAGCGACCATGGCAGGCTTTGCCGAATACGAAGACCATGACGGACTGGGCCTTGCCGGCCTCGTGAAGTCGGGGGAGGTCTCCGCCGGGGAGGTCCTCGAGGCGGCCATCAAACGCATCGAGGCACGCAACCCCGCGGTCAATGCGGTGGTCCAGGAACTCTACGACGAGGCGCGCACGCAGCTCGCCGAGGGTCTGACCGGGGGTCCGCTGTCCGGCGTTCCGTTCCTGCTCAAGGACCTCGGCTCGTCGCTCTCGGGCACCCGGACCACCCGTGGCAGCCGGTTTTTCGCCGGACTGCCGCCGATCCCGTTCGACAGCCTGCACGTCACGCGCATCAAGCAGGCGGGCATGGTGATCCTGGGAAAGACCAACACCTGCGAACTGGGACTCAGCCTGACCTGCGAGCCGCAGCTCTACGGCCCGTCGCGCAATCCGTGGGACCTGTCGCGCACCCCGGCCGGCTCGAGCGGCGGTGCCGCCGCCGCGGTCGGTGCGAGGATGGTGCCGGTCGCGCATGCATCCGACGGATTCGGGTCAATCCGGGCTCCGGCCGCGTCCTGCGGCCTCGTCGGGCTCAGGCCGTCCCGTGGCCGACACACCCTGTGGCCGGTCGCGGGAGAAGGCATGAGCGGCTATGCCATCGAACACGCGGTCTCGCTCACAGTGCGTGACAACGCCGCGCTGCTTGACGCGACCCGCGGCCCCGGCCCGGGTGACCCCTATACCGCCCCGCCGCCGGCGCGACCGTTTCTCGACGAGGTGGGTGCGGACGCGGGCAGACTGGCCATCGCCTGGAGTGCCCGGGCCCCGAACGGTGCCCGGATCGAACCCGACTGCCTGCGGGTTCTCGTCGAGACCGCCACGCTGTGCGAGGAACTCGGCCACCGGGTGGTGGAAGCCGATCCGGCGATCGAGGGAGAGGCAGTCGTGCCGACCTTCAGAACCGTGAGCGCCTGTTCGATCCTGAACGGCATCCGCAGCCATCCCTCGGGCCGCCTGCCGGAGCCGGGCGAGGTCGAGACCGTGGTCTGGAACACCATGCGCCGGGCCCAGAAGATCGACGGTGCGACACTGCTCACTGCCGAGCAGACCGCCCACAGGATCGGCCGGCAGATGGCGGAGTTTCACACGGAGCACGACGTGCTGCTGACCCCGGCGCTCGCGACACGTCCGCCGAAACTCGGCTGGCTCGACATGATGATGGAGGACCTTGACGAGTACTGGGAGCGGGTTTTCGCCTTCAGCCCGTTCACCGTCTGGTTCAACACCACCGGCCAGCCGGCAATGGTGATCCCGATCGGCCAGGCGAAGGACGGGTTCCCGATCGCGGTACAGGCGGTGGCGCGCTACGGTGACGAGGCGACCCTGTTCAGGCTTGCCTCCCAGCTCGAGGCGGCGCGGCCGTGGTTCCACCGCAAGGCACCCGTCACCGCGTGATCAGGCGCGCCCGGCCGCGATCACGCCGCGCCGGCGCACCTCGAACACCGTCAGCATGGTGATTACCATGGCAACGGCACAGCCATGGAACACGATGCGCGGGTCACCGCCGTCAAGCAGCCAGCCGAGCAGCAGCGGCATCAGCGACGAGCCGAGGTCGAGCCCGGAATAGACGAAGCCGAACACCCGGCCGGTTGCGCCACCGGGTGTTGCCTTGCGCACCAGCATGTCGCGTGACGGCGACGTGGTTCCCGACAGGAACCCCGCCATCGCAATGGCGGGAACGAGCAGCCCGCCTCCCGTCATCTCGGCCCCGATTGCAACCAGGACCACCGCCGAGAGCATGACACCGGACATGGCGATGACGTCGTGCCGCTCGGTGCGGTCGGCGGCAAAGCCGCCGACGAAGATGCCCGCCGCGCCCCCGACCAGGAATGCCGTCAACGCGATCGTGGCGTGCTGGAGCGTGACGGAATAGATCACCTGCATCGCGGTGAGCCCGAAGGTCTGCACCCCGACCAGGGCTGCGGACAGGAAGGTGAAATAGGCGAAACAGGACAGGATCGTGGGCGAGAGCAGCAGGCGGACGTCGCGCAGGATCCCGGCGGTTCCCCTCCGCACCGGCGGTGGCGCCGGCGCCTCGGCCAGATCCTCGCCGCCCCAGACCACGAGCAGCACGACAACGGCGAGCCCGGCGAGCCCCGCGGCGATGACCGCGACCCGCCAGTCCGCCAGGGAAGCGACGGCCACCACGAACCCGGGCGCGACGGCCCAGCCGAGGTAGCCGCACAGGGCGTGGGCGCCGTAGGCCCGTCCCAGCCGCGATGGAGAGACCTTGCTGGTCAGGATCGACAGGTCCGCGGGATGGAAGACGCTGTTGCCGAGCCCGGCAAGCACGGAGAGGACCAGCAGCATCCAGAACTCGGTGGCAAACCCGTAACCCGTCACGCTGACCGACAGCAGGATCAGGCCGCCGAGCAGGATGCGCCGCGCTCCGAACCGGTCGACGAGGAAGCCTGCGATGGTCTGGGCGATCCCCGAGGCGCCGTAGAACAGGGCGGTGAGCAGGCCGAGAGCCGCGTAGCTCAGGTCGAACTCGGTCCTGAGCAGCGGAAACAGCGGCGGCAGAACCAGGTGAAAGAAATGACTGGCCGCGTGCGCGGTGCCGACCAGCCCCATGACCTTCAGGTCGCGCCCGAGCGGCGCCAGGGCCGTGCTCATCAACCAGGACCGCCGGGCCGGTCGCCTTCGAGCGTGACCCGGTGCATCAACCGCCGATGTCCGTGGTAGTCGTTGAGAGCGTTGTGCTGGGTACAGCGATTGTCCCAGAAGGCAAGGGTACCGGGCTCCCAGCGGAACCGGCAGGTGAATTCGGGACGCGCCAGGTGCCCGAACAGAAACTCGAGCAGCGGCCTGCTCTCGTCTTCGCTCATGTCCTGGAACCGGCTGGTATGGGCGACATTCACGTACAGTGCCTTGCGGCCGGTTTCCGGGTGGACCCTGACCACGGGGTGGGCGGCGGCAAGCGCGTCGTCGGCGAGCGCGGTTGCCGCGGCGCTGCGCATGGCCGAACGCGTGGCCCGCGCCCGGCCCTTGCCGGACATGTTGACCGCGACCAGGCGCTCCAGCATGTGCTGCATGCCGGCGGACAGCCGCTCGAAGGCCAGGTACATGTTGGCGAACTCGGTATCGCCACCGACCGGTGGAACCTCGCGCGCATACAGCAGCGAGCCGAGCGGCGGGACCTCCTGGTAGGCGGTATCGGAATGCCAGATGCCGCCGAAGTTCACCTTGTCTTCCGCTTCCTTGATCACGGGGGTCACCTCGGGACAGTCCTCCAGTCCCTTGATCAACGGATAGATCATCGGGGTACCGAACCGCCTGGCGAAGGCGAGCTGACTTTGCGGCTCGAGCCTCTGGTCGCGCATGAAGATCACGAGGTTCTCCAGCAGGGCCCGGCGAACCTCGACAACGATCTCGTCCGGGACCGGCCCGGACGCGTCGACACCGGCAACCTCGGCCCCGAGGGCGCCGGCAACAGGCCGGACATCGATGTGGCGATAGGTGGTCACGGATGATCGTCTCCGCTGCAAACCTGATGCCGCCGACGTTGCCCCGTTGACACGAAGCGGTCAACCGCAGTAGGTCGCCTGTCCTCGTGCCGGTTTAGCTCAGCTGGTAGAGCATCTGATTTGTAATCAGAGGGTCGGGGGTTCGAGTCCCTTAACCGGCACCAGTCCTTCTTGCGGATACAGCCGCCGGGCAGCAGGTCCTCTTTCCGGGGCGAAACTTGAATACAAGTCGCATCGGATGATCGCGTTCGAGTCCCTGCCCATCCGGCTCTGAGGCGGACTTCGAGGCGCGATGGTCCGTGTCTGCCGAACGTGGCAAGGGACACCGGGTTCTACGCCTTCCGACGGGACACGATCTCGCAGTGCCGTCGGCTGCAGGGCCCTGCCGACCGGGCGCCTTGCCCAACCCTGCTTCCGGCGCGACCGGCCCCGCCCGCGCTACGCTCGCCCGGTCGTCGGCAGTGTGACTGTCGCACGCAGTCCGGCCCGTGCACGGTTTGCGAGGGCGATGTCCCCTCCATGGCTGCGCACGATGCTGCGTGCGATGGCAAGTCCGAGACCGCTGCCCCCGGTGGCACGACTGCGCGATGCCTCGAGCCGCACGAAGGGCTCGAACACCCGCTCGAGATCGGTGTCTGGAATCCCCGGGCCCTCGTCCTCGATAACGACGCGGATTTCCTCCTCGCCGGGCTCGACCCGCACAAGCACCTGTCCCCCGTAGGCGGACGCGTTTTCCAGGAGATTGCACAGCGCCCGGCGCAGCGCCGCCGGCCGGCAGGCCACGAGCACGCGGTCAGCGTCCATGACAGTGATGGCGTGTCCGAGCTCTTCAAGGTCGGTGGCGATGCTGTCGACCAGCGCCTGGAGGTCGACCTGCCGCGTCTCTTCCCGCCGCATGTCCTCACGAATGAAGGCAAGCGTGTCCTCGGTCATCCGCTGCATCTCGTCGAGCGCGGCGAGAATCCTGGACTTCGTCTCGGCGTTTTCGACAAACTCGGCGTGCAGGCGCAGGCTCGTGATCGGCGTTCTCAGATCGTGCGAAACGGCGGCCAGCATCGCCGTGCGGTCGCGGACATACCGGTCGAGCCGTGCGCTCATGAGGTTGAACGCGCGCACCGTCTCGCGGGTCTCGACCGTTCCCGCTTCGGGCAGGTCCTCCACCGCTTCTCCGCGGCCGAGACGTCCGGCCGCCGCCGCAAGCGCGCGCATGGGCCTTGCGATCCGTCGTCCCATGAAGACCGCCACCGTCGCTATTCCCAGCGCCGAGAGCAGAAAGACAGCCATGAATGCCGCACCCCGGCCGGGTGCGCCGGGTGGGGGCCTCACCGCGCAGTTGAGCCAGCGTCCGTCGGCGAGGGCCACCGATGCCGTGAACCAGTCGGGGGTCCAGTGTCCCCGACCGCCCCCATGCCGGTCTCCGTCGCGATCATGATCATCGTCGTCGTCGTGGTGGTCCTCGCGGGGATCGTCTTCGTCCGGATACCGGGTCCACAGCGGCGCGACCCGGACCCGCCCCGGCCCGACACCGAGTGCAGCGGCGAGCCCGTCCGCAATGGCTGCCGCCCGTCTTGCCGTCCCCGTCTCAGCCACAACGGGCTCGTCGGTCAGGGAGAACCGCACGAGCTCGGTGGACGCCGCGGCGATGACAGCCACGTGCAGTTCCCGCGGCGTGTCCCCGAGCAGCCGCGCGACGGTCGCCGTACGCAGGACGGCATTGGCCCGGTATGCATGGCGCAGTGCGTCGATCCGTTCCCAGGCGAACAACGCGAAGGCGACGCCCTGGGCCAGGGCGAGGGCGAGCAGAAGCAACAGGCTGAGCTGCCCTGCGAGGCTCTTCGGGACAAGCCTCATCCGCGTTCCGCCTTGCCTGTAAACCGGTAGCCGCCGCCCCACACCGTGGCGATCAGCGCCGGGTTCTTCGGATCACGCTCGATCTTGCGGCGCAGTCGGCTTACCTGGTTGTCGACTGCGCGGTCGAACGGGGTGGCGCTCCGGCCGCGGGTCAGGTCGAGGAGCTGATCGCGGGAGAGAACCATCCCGGGACGCTCCAGCAGCGCCATCAGCAACCGGTATTCACCCGAAGACAACGGTGTCACCACACCCGACTCGTCCACCAGCTCGCGACGTCCGGTATCGAGAGACCAGCGGTCAAACCGGTACCTCCCGGCCGGAACGGGTTCCCTGTCGGGCGGCAGGCTGTGCGTACGCCGGATCACCGCCTTGATACGGGCGAGCAGTTCGCGGGGGTTGAACGGCTTGGCGACGTAGTCGTCAGCCCCGACTTCCAGTCCGACGATGCGGTCCGTCTCTTCCGCCATCGCCGTCAGCAGGATCACCGGGATGCGCGTCGTCTCTCGCAGGTGCCGGCAAAGCGAGAGGCCGTCCTCACCTGGCATCATCACGTCGAGCACGACGAGATCCACTGCCGCCACGCGTAACGCCTGACGCGCAGCGGCAGCGCTTTCCGCGGCTGTCACACGCAGACCATGGCGCTCCAGGTAACGCGCCAGCGGTTCACGGATGTCGCGGTGGTCGTCGACGACGAGCACATGCGGGGATGCGTCCATGGGACGGAGTCTACGCGCCTTCCCGCGGGCCGCAGGAAAAGATTGTAACAACCTGTGTCACGAAGACGACGTGCGACATCGGGAGACACACCCGCCAGTCACAGGACAAGATTCTGCGACACCCGGTGCCCATATTCGGATCATCCACCGATACCCGATGGATCAACCAAGCCGGGAGAGATGAAATGAATGCGAGGACGAAGAAACTGACCGCCATCGGTGCCGCTGCCGTCCTGGGCGTGGCGGCAGTCGCGGGCGCAAGCTACGCTGGCCACCGCTATGGCGGCCACGGCATGGGTTTCCTTGACAAGGGACAGCTCGCCATCTCGGCGATGGAAATGTTCGACTCCATAGATGCCGACAGTGATGGCAAGCTCACCCAGGCTGAGATCGACCAGGCGCGCAACGACCGCCACGCGGCACATGATGCCAACGGCGACGGTGACCTGAGCCTGCAGGAGTTTGCCGCGCTCTGGCACGAAACCACGCAGCCGCTCACCGTACGCGCCTTCCAGATGCTCGATACCGACGGCAACGCGATCGTCAGTCGTGCCGAGTTCGACCGGCCGCTCGCCGACATCGTGCGGCGGCTGGATCGCAACGGCGATGGCGGCCTCTCGATGAAGGACCATCGCCGCCGCGACCACGACCGGGACAACTGACGCAAATCCATGCCAACTCGCCATGAACAATCTTCGCCGGGGCGCACGCTCGTGCTCCCCGGATGGCCGGATCGTGACGATGACGCACCGCACACCTGCAATCGAGCCAGTTCGTTCCAGTGCAGGATTGCACTGTCGCGCACTGGACCCATGTGCTGCCTGCCGGCCGCGGTCGAGGGCCCCGGACCCGGCCCCTGCGCGGCCGGCGAGGCGGCAGGAACTGACGTGTCCGGGGACCGCGCGTTGTGGGGAACGGGCGTCAGCGGCCTGCCGAAGTCCCACCCGAGGCCCGTGTCAGGAGTATGGCAGCCGAAACCTCATGGGCGGGCAGTGTGATGGATTTGAACACGGGCGCGCGCAGTGTCAGGATCTCAGGGGCCGACGATGTTGTGTTCGGGCCCGAGCGGGAACCCGGTGATGTTGCGGGAACCGTCGGCAGTCACCACCAGGATGTCGTGTTCCCGGTAACCGCCGGCGCCAGGCTCGCCTTGCGCGATGGTGATCATCGGCTCCATCGACACCACCATGCCCTCCTCGAGCACGGTGTCGATGTCCTCGCGCAACTCCAGCCCCGACTCACGGCCGTAATGATGGCAGATGACCCCGATGCTGTGACCGTAGCCGAAGGTGCGCCGGTCACGCACGCCGTGGTGGTCGCAGAGCCGGTTGAGTTCCGCGGCGATGTCCCGGCACCGCACCCCGGGCCGGATAAGCGAGAGGCCGAGACGATGCACCTCGAGGTTGATGGACCAGTACCGCAATGACGCCTCGTCGGCGTGGCCGAGAAAGAGGGTGCGTTCCAGTGCCGCGTAGTAACCGGCGATCATCGGAAAACAGTTCAACAGCACGATGTCGCCAACACCGATCCGCCGCGTCGTGACCGGGTTGTGCGCGCCGTCGGAATTGATGCCCGACTGGCACCATGACCACGTGTCGCGGATCTCGCTGTCGGGTCGCGACCGCGCGATCTCGCGCACCATGGCGTCGGTTCCGGCCAGCGCCACCTCGTGTTCGGCAACGCCGTCGGCGAGGGCGCTCCGGCAGGCCTCGCCACCGAGATCGGCGATGCGTGCAGCCTCGACAATCAGCCCGATCTCCTCGGCCGACTTGATCATCCGCAGCTGCATGAGCGGCCCGGTCACGTCGACCAGCTCGGCCGGGGCCAGGGCGTCGGCGAGCTTGCGGTGCCCGGCAATGGAAAGGTGATCGAATTCCACCCCGACCCGGCCAGCGGTGCCGACGAGAGAACGGGCGCCGGTGTAGAAGGTATCGCGGCGCCAGTCGGTGTAGCTCAGCACCGCACCCGTCCGCCGCCACGGATGACCGAAATCGACGAGTGGCGCCAGTACTGTCGAGCGCTCCGCCGTCACGACGAGTCCGAACGGCCGGCCGAAGCTGCAGTAGAGAAAATCACTGAAGTAGAGAATGCCGTGCATGGAGGTCAGGACGACGGCGGCGAGGTCCTGCTCCGCCATGGCCGCCCTCAGCGCCGACATTCTCCGGACCATCTCGGCCTCGCTGAACGTACCGGCCGCCCGGTCACCGTTCTCGATGATCTCGAAGTCTCTCGCCACTTCCATCGCCGTTACTCCCTTCCCTCCCGCGGCTGGTTCGCCATCAGCCCCCGGGCACCGCAGGCGTTGTCTCCTGGCCGGGACCCGGCGTTACGGATCCCGCTCCCGGGCGCGTCCGTAACCGCCGGCTCCGCTGGTGCGGATGCTGACCACGTCGCCACGCACGAGTGTGCGAATTTCCTTCGAGCCGAGGCGTTCGGCATTGCCGTGGGGATTGAGCACGGTTTCTCCGAGCGCCCCGGGCTCACCGCCGAACACGCCCCAGGGCCGGCTTTCGTGCCGGTCACCAAGCAGCGTGAGCACGCCTTCCCCGGCCAGCAGCTCTATGTCCTTGCGCAGGCCCATGCCTCCGCGGTGGCGGCCCGCACCACCCGTGCCGTCGAGCAGCTCAAGCCGGTGGATCAGCACCGGCGCATTGGTCTCGTGCACCTCCACCGGGATGTTCGAGCAGTTCATCACCGGGCTCAGACCCTCCGGCCCGTCGCTGTCCGCCCTTCCGCCGTAGCCGGCGAGGATCAGGTCGTAGAACACGTAGGACCTGCCTGTCCGCTCGTCGATCCCGCCGATGTTCGGATTGGACCAGTGACTGAACGCGCCCATCGCCCGGGCAGGCATGGCACGCGCCATGGCGCCGTTGATGGTGTCGAAGATACGCACCTGCAGTGCGGCCCTGCCGCCGGAGGCCGCCGGGAACCTCGGATTGAAGAAACTGCCTTCCCGTGCCACCAGCCGGATCGGCCGCATCGCACCCGCGTTCTGGGGGCTGAGCGGATCGCAGAAAACCTTGATCGCGAACAGCGTATAGGCGCGGGTATAGTTGATGTAGCTGTTGATAGCGGCCGGCACCTGGTCCGACGAGCGCGAGAAATCGACCGTCACCTCGGTACCTTCAGGCCCCTCGCCAAAGGTAATGTCGACCCCGAACCGGATCGGTGGTGTTCCGGGTCCGTAGTCGTCCATCTGGTCGTCGAAGCTGTAGGTCCCGGGCGGCACGTTCGCGAGCGCAGCTCGCATGCGCGCCTCGCTGCGGTCGAGGATCTCGTCGAAGGCCTGTTCGACGGCCGGCTGGCCGTGGTCGCGAAACAGCTCGCGAAACCGCTCGGCAGCGGTGAGGTTGGCGGTGTGCTGCGCCATGATGTCGCCGCGCACCTTGTCCGGCACGCGGGTGTTGGCAAGCACCAGGGTCAGGATGTCGCGATCGATCTCGCCTTCCCGGCAGAAACGTACCGGCAGGATGCGGATGCCTTCCTGGAAGGCTTCGGTCACGCCATGTACCTTCTGCGAACCGGGCGCAGCGCCTCCCACGTCCATCTGGTGGGCGGACGCAGCGACGTACCCGAGCAGTTTACCCGCCTCGAACACCGGCATCACCTGGAAGATGTCAGGGAAATGTCCGGACCCCATCCAGCTGTCATTCAGCATGATGCTGTCGCCGGGCTTCAGCGTTTCCGGCGGGAACGCCTCGTTCACGTGCCGGATGACAAACGGCATGGAGCCAAGATGGCCCGGCGAAAAGCTGCCCTGCGAGATCATCCGTCCGCGGGCATCGAACACGGCGGTCGAGAAGTCGTCTCCTTCCCTGACCGCCTCGCTGAAGGCGGTATGCCGCATGGTGGTGCCGAGTTCCTCGGCGATGGAGACGATGGTGTTCCAGATGACGGTGAAAGTGACAGGGTCGACGTCTGCCGGTCGAGGCCCGGAGGCCGGCACGGTCTCTTTCTCCGCCTCCACCCCCGCGATGTCGATCAGCAGGTAGCCGCCCGGCCCCAGCCGGGCGCGGTCACCCGGCAGAACGAGAGTGGTCGCCTCGGCATCTTCCACGATGGCCGGTCCGGTGATAACCGTGTCGGGACCGATGGCCTCGCGGCGCCAGACGGCTGTCTCGATCATGCCGTCCGTCTCCGGGAACCAGGCCGGTCTCGTGCCCTGTGGCTCCCCGGTCGCCGACGTGCGCTTATCCCGGGCCAGCAGGCCGTGCGAACCCGGCACCACCGCGGCCAGCGCCCAGTCGACACCCTCGACCGCGCTGCTCCTGTCCTCGGTGTGGTACCGGGCCAGGTACGCGGCGCGAAACGCGTCCTCGCAGGCTTCGGTGAAACCGCAGCCGATCTGACCCGCCGGAATGTCAACGTGGATCTCGAATCCCTGACCCGCATGGCGCATGTAGGCAAACCGCCGGAATTCCGGGCTCGCGGCACCTGGCAGTCGGGCCAGTTCTTCTGCGAGCCGTGCCTCGAGTCCGTCGTAAATGGCCGCGATATCTCCAGGCGAGGCCTCGTCAAGGCGCAACAGCCGGGTCACGGACACGTCGAGCCGGCCGTCTGCCGCCAGCATGCCGACGGCGGATCCGACGCCCGCATCTCCCGGTACAACGACCTGACGAACCCCCAGAGCCCGTGCGATCCGGGCTGCGTGCAGTGGTCCCGCACCCCCGAAGGCGACCAGCGCGTAGTTTCGCGGATCACGACCGCGTTCCACCGAGACGACCCGCAGGGCGTGTTCCATGTTGCCGGTCGCAACCAGGTGAACTCCCCACGCGGCCTCGGCCACCGACAGCCCGAGCGGTCCGGCGACTCGGCTGGCAAGTGCCGCCTCGGCCGCAGCCGGGTCGAGATCCATCGCTCCGCCGTTGAAGTACGACGGGTTGAGGTAGCCGAGTACCAGGTTCGCGTCGGTGACCGTCGGCCGCAGGCCACCGGTGCCATAACATGCGGGGCCAGGTTCCGCGCCCGCACTCTCCGGACCCACACGGATGGCGCCGTCCATCGCCACGGCGATGGAACCTCCACCGGCACCGATCTCGATCAGCTCGACCGCCGGAACGTTGACCGGCAGGCCAGATCCCTTCTTGAACCGCACCGGATCGACCTCGAAGACAGGCGCGATCGCCGGCTCGCCGTCGTCAACGGCGCCCAGCTTGGCGGTGGTCCCGCCCATGTCGAAACTGAGTACCCGGTCGGCGCCGATTTCCCGACCGACCCGGGCCGCGAGCAGCACGCCGGCGGCGGGACCGCTTTCGACAATGCGGACCGGGTATTCGCCGGCGAGCGTCGGCGAGACCAGTCCGCCGTTCGATTGCATGATCGACAGCTCGACATCCGCGAAATCCCCGGCCAACCGCCGCACGTAGGTGCCCACCAGCGGTTTGACGAAGCTGTTCGCCACGGTGGTGTTTGTACGTTCGTACTCCCGCAGCTTCGGTGACACCTCGACCGACAGGCTGAGGGCGGCACCCGGCATGCGCCGGGCGACCGCTTCACCGACCGCGCGTTCATGAACAGGGTTGGCGTAGGAATGGAGCAGCGCCACCGCGACCGCCTCGTAGCCCTCGACCGCGATACGCTCCAGCACCTCCTCGAGGTTCACGGCGTCCAGCGGCTCCAGCACCTCACCCTCGAAGTTCACCCGTTCGCGCACTTCGAAGATCTGCTCGCGCGGGATGAGAGGGTCGGGCTTGCGCATGTGCAGGTCGTAGGTCTCGTAGCGCTTCTGACGCCCGAGGATGAGCACATCCCGAAAGCCCCGCGTGGTGATCAGGGCCGTCTTCGCCCCACGCCGCTGAATGATGGCGTTTGTTGCGACCGTGGTGGCGTGAAGGAGCTGCCCGATGTCGGAGGTGCCGGCCTTCTCCAGCAGTTCCGGCAGGCCGTTTCTGACCGCCTCGGATGGATCAGCGGGTGTCGACGGAACCTTGTGGACCGCGACACGGCCGGTCCTGCCGTCGTGGAGCACGAAATCGGTGAAGGTACCGCCAACGTCTATGCCGACGCGCACACTGCCCGCGCTTGTTCTGCCAGCCACCGGAAATCCCGTCCCAGTCATGATCCGGACAGCGAATCAAGCATGAACCAGCCACCGGCCGCGCGGGATCCGACTGTCCGGTGCGACTGTATCAGGGGTTGTCGAGACGGTCACTCGCACACGCGGTCCCGGATGCGTTGCTACAACCCGGGAGAGCGACCGGGGACTCGCTGCAGGGATTCCGCGCGCCAGCGCCTCCCTGAGCGCCGGTCGAGGTCTCCTTGCCGGCGAGGTTCCTTCCGGAGACAGAGGTATACTCCGCGCCGGGCATGAAGGTTCTCTCGATGCCGAAAACCGGTACCATCCCCGACACCGTGCAACCGGTCCCTGATTGCGGTGGCGCGACCGATCTGGCGTGAATGCGCCTGGTGCCCGAACGTGACGGCCATGGCGTGGCTGGCACCGCCCGGTCCCCGAAGGATCCCCCCGACGAGGTGATATCCGGGATCCGGCTCGGGCTTGTCTGGTGGTGACCCCGTTGACGTGCTCAGGCGGTATGCCGGCTGACCGGCGGCACCGCGGGCAGGACGCTGCGAGACACACGGGAGATACGACTTGACGAGAGGGAAAGCGATGTTCGTGCGTGGATATGCAGTACTGGCGTTGCTGGTCCTGTCAGCGGCGTCGCCGATGGCGGTCGCCGACGACCTGCGCATTGCCGCCTGGAACCTGGAGCATCTGGACGACACCGATGGCGAAGGCTGCGTCGGACGCAAGCCTGCCGACTACGCCGCACTCGCCAGGCGCATCAGGGAACTTGAAGCCGATATCGTCGCGTTCCAGGAGGTCGAGAATGCGGCAGCGGCACAACGGGTGTTTCCGGTGTCCGAATGGCGAATCGAGATGTCACACCGGCCGCCGACAAGACCGGGCCGCTCCTGCTGGCACAAGCCAGACGCACGGCTCGGTCATCTGGCGACAGGCTTCGCCGTGCGGCACGGAATTGCATACCGGCGCAACCCCGACCTGCAGGCTCTTGGCTCTCGAGATACGTTCCAGAGATGGGCGACCGACATCACGGTCACGGCAGGCGACCGGGATCTGCGCCTGCTGTCGGTTCATCTCAGGACCGGGTGCTGGGGCACGGGGCAGGACGGTGACAGCCGGGCCCGGGAAGCCTGCGCGACCCTTCGCGGTCAGATCGAACACCTCAGGGACTGGGCCGACGCCAGGCGGACGCAGGGTACGGCTTTCGTGATACTCGGCGACTTCAACCGCCGCCTGACGCTTGCGGGAGACTGGGCCTGGCGGCGGCTGTCGTCGCCTGCAGCACCACTGCGCCTGCTGACCAGGGGCGTACCGTTCCGCTGCGATCCGCGTTACCCCGAGTTTATCGACCACATGGTGATCGGAGGCGGCGCGGAAGCGATGTCGGTGACCGGTTCGTTCCGGGAGGTACCTGCGCAAGGTCCGCATCCCGATCACTGTGCGATAGCCGCGGAGTTCCGGCTCGGGCTGTCGAAACAAGACTGATCCGGGTAGCGGCGGTCAGCGGCACTAAGTGGCGACACGCGGACGACGGTAAAGGCATCGACCTTGCCGATACGGCCCAGTTCCACCCGCTCCATGCCTTCCGAAAAGCAGGATACGCAGCGCAGCCGCGCGGGAAAGACGTGCACACCGCACGCGATGCGCGCCGGCTGACAGCGGACGCCACTGCGCGTTCCGGGCTCAGTGGTGATCCCGGGACCGGACCGGGAGGCCGGCAATGGCGGGACGCCATGGCCACCCGCACAAGCGTCGAAGTGAAGCGTCGGCGTCGAGCCGACGGATCCGCTCGCGTATGACCGTCGGATCCCGGTTCACCCTTGCAACAATGTCACGGCCGGCCCGTGCGGGAATTACCCCGCCCTGAAGCCGACACCGGAGTTCGGATACAGTCTTGAGCAAGGACATCCTGAAGATCATGTCCCGCTGTCATGACCGAGGTTCGGCAGCCCCAAACGACCATCGGACGGCCGCGCGCTCGTGCATTGTTGTCTGCTGCGGCGCAGGCCTCACCCGGTCCCGGCACGCAGGGACCGGTGCTTAACGCGCGCCTTCGCCGGTTCGCTGCCGCCGACCATGCCAGAGGATCAGGAGGCTTGCGAGCACATGCAGGCCTGCGAGGCCGAGGAGCGGTGCGTCGTAGGAGCCGCTCACATCGAAGAGCCAGCCGCTGGCTGCCGTCGCAAGGCCCGCCATGACGAACATGCCCGCTGCTGTCACACCGTACGCCGTGCCGTACCCGTCCTGTCCGAAGCTGTCCACCAGCAACAGCGGCGGCAGCATCACGACGCAGCCGATGACGAAACCGGCAATGGCGGAGGCGGCGAACAGCAATGCCGGCGGCTCGCCGGCGAGCAGCAACAACAGACCGGAGGCCTGAACCAGGTAGCAGCCTGCGGCCAGGACCGGCAGCGGCAGGCGGACGCTCAATATCCCCAGCACAAATCGGCCCGCGGCCGCGCTCAGAGCGGCAATGCTGACTGCGTAGGCCGCTGAGGACAGACCCAGAACGCCTTGCAGCAGCGGTATCTGGTGCATCAGGAACCCGACCTGCGCGCCGAGCGAGAGGCCGCTCGCCGATGCAACGGTCCAGAACCGCACGCTGCCGAGAATTCGCCGCGCCGGGGTCACTCTTCGCATCGGATCGCCGGCGGCCGGCCCCGGTTCCCCCGCTGTTTCCCTGCCCTTCGGGGGGCGGAGCAGGAACGCTGCGACCGGCAGCACCGAGAGGACGAGCGCCACGCCCATGCCTGTCATGGCCAGGCCGAACCCGTATCTGGCCGAGACCCATGCCAGCAGCGGCGGCATGACCGCACCGCCGGCGCTGGCTCCCGTAAGCGCAATGCCAAGGGCAAGACCGAGGCGGTGCCTGAACCACGGCAGCAGGGCGGCACTGACCGCCATGGCTGCCAGACCGGGATAGGCGCTGCCCATCAGCGCGAAGATCGCGAAAAGCTGCCAGCGCTCCTCGAAGTACCCGGTCTCGAATGCCGCCAGCGCAAAGCAGCCCGCCGCCATGGCGAGCGCACCGTAAACCACCACCGGGCGCGCGCCGAAACGGTCGACAATCCGCCCCAGTACGAGGCTGGCGGCCACATTCGCCAGCCAGAATACCGAAACGACGCTCGACAGCATGACGACCGACCAGCCGGTCGAACGGCCCAGCACGACCATGTAGAAACCATGGCCGTAGAACCCGACACCCCAAGCGTAGAACGCCATGATGAAACCGCCAGCCGCCACCCACCAGCCACGGTACAGTCCGCGGCCGGGTTCAAGGTCGCTCCGCAGCTTCAAGTCGGGTGGCAAACCGGGAACTGTGCCGTGCGCCGGAACGGTTCAGCACACATCGATGAGCCCGCTCGGCCGGTACCGTTCCCCGAACTGCCCGAGCACGGCCGTTCCGCCGGGCCCGACAGGGATCCAGGCGCCGAGCCCTTGGTTCGGGCGCCCCGCAAACCGGTCCGAGGCGTCGCGCGCCTTCGTCACGACCGCCATTGCCCCGCGCCCTCCGGCCCGGGGTGCCCGGCAGACATCGTTGTCGGTGAGCGTGTCGCCCCGTTCATGACGCATACCGAAGGCCTTCGGATACCCATGGAGTTCACGCGGTATCACCGTAGTGTCCGACCGGCCCTCGACTCCTGTCGTGATGCCCGGCGCGACACACGCGCACGATACCGCAAGGATCTGCAGGGCAATGGTCACTTGCATGGTTATCCATCGGCCATCGTGTGCTCGCAACTTCTCCGATTGCAATCGGAGCAGGACATGGTCGACCTCCAGGATACGGAACGGGAAACGCGTCCCGCACCCGACGCAATCGCCCCCACGGCGGCGGCGAGGCGTTCGCACCGGCGCGGGGCCTTGAGCGCCCACGCATCCGTTCCCCTGCTCCGGAGCCCTGGCGATCCACCCGTTCACGGGCCGAACGGCGAGCTGCAGGCACCCAATACCCGCCCGGGGTCGTTGCGGATCGTTCCCCATCCGGCAGCGCAAGTGCCTGGCGTCCCCTGCGGCATTCGGAAAAGCGGCCAGGGCCCTCACACAGGCCTGCGCCGGCGACAGGGGACAGGTAACGTCCATGCCGCACGCCCCCCCTGCTGCGGTACCGAATCCGGCATGACCCGGCTCGCCCTTACATCAGGGACGGCAGGGCGAGACTGATTTCCGGGAAGGCAACCAGCAGCGCCAGCGCCAGGATATCGATGGCGATGAACGGCATGACGCCGGCAAACACCTCCTCGAGCCTGAGCGGGATCGGCGAGGCGCTGCGCACAACATAGACATTGAGCCCGACCGGCGGCGTGATCAGGGAGACCTCCGCGAGCTTGATGGCGATCACGCCGAGCCAGATCGGATCGAACCCCGCCCCCGTCAGGATCGGGAACATCACCGGGAGCGTGATCACCATGATTGCGATCGGGTCGATCAGCATTCCCAGCACCAGGTAGATCGCCGCGAACGCGAACAGGTAGGTATACTTGCCGAGTTCGAGAGCGAGCAGCGCGTCGGTGATGTCGGTGACGATCCCGGTGTAGGTCAGGTAGCGGGCGAAGATGATGCCGCCGATCACGATGATGAAGATCGACGAGGTCGTGACCCCGGCGTCCTTGAAGGTGTCAACGGTGGTCCTGCGATTGAGACGGCCCTTCAGGACCACGATCACGAAGGCACCGAAGGCGCCGATGGCACCGGCATAGGTGGGCACGAAAAAGCCGGTGTAGATGCCGCCGATGACCAGCAGGAACAGGAAGGCAATCCCCCACACGCCGTAGAGCGAGCGCCAGCGCTCCCGCCAGGACACCTTGATCTCGGATCGGGGCGCAAGCTGGGGAAACCTCCTGGCAATCCCGTAGATCCCGCCCATGTAGAGCCCGGCCGACATCAGTCCCGGCACCAGTCCGGCAACCAGCAGCATGGCAACCGACTGCTCGGTCAGGATGGCGTAGATCACCATCAGGATGCTGGGCGGGATCAGCGATGCGAGGGTCCCGGATGCGGCAATGCACCCGGCGCTCAGACGACGGTCGTAACCGAAGGCGGTCATCTGCGGCAGCGCCATCTTGGTAAACACCGCGGCGTTGACCACCGTCGAGCCGCTCGCCGCACCGAATGCCGCGGAGGCCAGGGTGGTCGCCATCGCAAGTCCGCCGGGCAGGCGCCCCAGCCAGTTGTAGGCGGCACGGTAGAGATCGGTGGTGAGCCCCGCCTGCGTCGCAAGCGATCCCATCAGGATGAACAGCGGGATGACCGCGAGTGTAAACGAGTTGGTCGTGCTGAACGGGATGGTGGCAAGCTGGGCGAACGCGGCGTCGGGACCGATGGCAAGCCAGGTACCGAGCACCCCCGCAAGACCCAGACCCACACCGATGTGAACGCCTGCCGCCAGCATGACGGCAAGCACAAGACCGACGACGACCCCGACTGTACCCGGGTCGATCACGCTCGGCCCGCCCGCCCCGCGTGATCGTCGCCATCCGGTGGCGACGGGTCGCCAATCCCGCCTATCTCGCGATTGATGACGTCGGCAACCGAGATCGCGGTGCCGCCGTGCACCAGTCGCCTTGCGTCAGCCGCCAGGTCAATCAGGAGCTGCAGGATCAGCAGGCCGGTTCCGGCAACCAGGATGATGCGGGCGGGCCAGAGAGGCATGCGAACAAGGCCGAAGGTCGACTCGTCGATCTCGACGCTGTACCGGGCCTCGTTGACCGCCTGCCAGAGCAGCAGCGAAAAGAACAGGACGCCGGTCATCCCGGCAAACACGTCCATCGCCGCCTGTCCGCGTGCGCCGACCCTCACGTAGAGCAGCTCGACCCTGATGTGGCTGCGGCGGATCTGGGTATAGGTGAGAGCCCCGAACACGATGAGCACCATGGTGCTCTCGGTCAGTTCCACCGCTCCGGGTACCGGGACACCGAAAACCTGGGTGCCGACCACGTCGGCCGTGCCGAGCACGGTCGATGCAATGAGCCCGAGCCCGCCCACGAGCAGGATGGCAAGGGCTACACGCTCGACCACGCGCGAGGTCATCCGTTCATGCCCGTCCGGGCGCGACGCCACGCTCCCGCCTGGGCAGGAGCGTGGAACGCCAGGGCGGTACTCCGGCTGTTGCCCGGACTACCTGGCCCACTCGCGCCAGGCCGCTGCAACCTCCTTCGCCTCGGCACCCAGGCCGCGCTCGGCCATGTTGTCTTCCCACTGCTTGAGAATGTCAGGCGTCGCCGCCTTCCACTTGTCCAGTTCGGAAGCCGGGAACTCCTTGAACACGCCACCGTTCTCCTCGATCGCAGCGATGGAACTCGCGGTGCCGGTCTCCAGCCAGTCGAGGTATTCCTGCTGGCTCTTGCGTGCCTGGTCGGCGACGATCTCCTGCAGGTCGGGCGGAAGCTTGTCCCAGGCCCGCTTGCCGATGACGATGAGGTGACCAGTGATGGTCATGACGGTGCCGCAGCTGTACTTGCCCGGTTCGTACAGTCGCAGGCTCTCGACGTTGCCCGCATTCAGGAACGAGTAGTCGATGGTGCCCCGCTGCAACGCCTCGTAGACCTCGGTCGGACGCACGGTGACCGGAACGGCGCCGATCGCGGCGTGCATTTTCGGAATGTCCGCCCCGAAACTCCGGATCTTCTTGCCCTTGAGACCCTCGACCGTGTCACAGTTCGGATCCGGACCGGTCATGTAGTAGGACCCGAGCGGCTGGTGGAACAGGTGCTTGACATTCATGGTGTCAAGTTCCTTGGCGAAGATCGGGAACTTGTCGAACGACTTGTAGATGATCTCGATCGCCTGTTTCGGTTCGCTGAACACGAACGGGATCTGGTACGCCTTCCAGAACAGGAGCCGGTCGGGATAGTACCCCGGCGCCACCGACGCCATGTCGATCGCGCCCCGACCGGCGAGCAGTGCGACCTCGTTGCCCTTGCCCAGCCCGCCGGCGAAGGTGATCTCGATCTTCACTCGCCCGTCGGTCCGGGCCTCAACCTTCTCCGCGAAGTCCTTCTCGACCTGCACGAACGCACTGTTCGGCAGGTAATGACCCCAGCGCAGGGTAAATTCCTGCGCGAGCGCCGGACCCGCAACCAGGGCCGCGGAGACCGCACACGCGGATGCGGCCACGATCAGCGACCTGCACGGAATTCGTAACTGCGTTTTCATCCTTGCTCCTCCCTCAACTCACACCGTGGCGCAGCACGCCAGTCCGCAGACTATCGCGACAGCACGCGCGGCAACAGGGCCGAGCATGTCAGGCCGATACCACCCGTCCGTCGATCTCGATGGTGACCTGTTCCGAGACGAGATCGATGTGCCTGTTGCTGATGATGGTCCCTCCGTAGACCGCGGCTGCCCGCCAGCCGATCAGGTGATTGTCACCGAGCGCGACGTGCGCGGTCCCCAGCCTGAACTTGTTCTCCACGTGTCCGACGCGCCGGGCGGCCGGGTTGGTTCCGAGCCCGAGTTCGGCGAGAAACCGCACGTTGTCGTCAGCAGCATCGAGAATGGCTGCGAGCCTGGCTGCCGCCGCGCCGCCGGAGAGATCGACCAGCCGGCCACGCCGGAACTCCAGACGGACAGGGTCCTCCAGCAGTCCGAGTTGCGGCCCGCCGCCGGACAGGTAGACCACCTGCCCGAACCCGTCGGCGACGAAAGTACCTTCGGCGCTGCCCTCCTCGGGCGAGACCATGGCCTCGCCGCTTGGAAACGACCCGAAACCGGTATCGGCTTCCGCCACGCCCGTCAGCGGCAGGCACGGCCGGCAGATCCTGACCCTGAGATCGGTTCCGTTGGGAGAGGTGATGCGAACCACCCCGGCCGCGGTGACCAGCCCGGCAAGGCGGCGGGTCCGCTCCAGCAGGGCCGCCGGCTCGGCCCTGGCAGCGCCGCACACGAAGTCCTCGGGTGGCGCATTGTTGATCAGCACCTGGCGGCGACCGGCCGCAAACAGCGCCGTGCTCAGGTCATCATACGCCCGGGGGAACCGGATCGAGGTGGCGACTACGGCAAGATCGGCCTGCTCGACCGCGGCGATGACCGGCGGCGGATGCCGGTAATCGGTCATGTCGACGGGACAGGTGATCACCGCCGCGGTCACGCTGCCCGCGCCCGCCGCCGCGGCCGCGCCGGCAATCGCGTCGACAAGCCCGGGATCCTGGTCCGAGCTCGAGACCACCAGCACCGCCTCGCCTGCGCGCACGTTGGGCGCGGCCAGATTCCGGGCGACGTGCCGAAGATCCTCGTCCAGACACCGCATCACCGTTCAACCGGCCGGGGAACGAGGTAGATCGGACTTGACCAGGCCTGGAATCCGTCTTCGGTGTACAGGCTGACCCAGAGCGCGTCGTCGCGGTCGGGACCGAGGGGAAGCCGGACCTCGGCCCGGATTTCCCGGTGCGGGTTGGTTTCCGGCAGTCTGCAGACCGAGATCCGGCGTTTCAGGCCACCGGCCTCGAACACGGTATCGTCGATACCGACCGCGGCGAGCGGGACGCTCGCCTCAAGCAGGTTCGAGCGAATGTCCAGGTCACCGTCATCGCCGTCGAGCCAGACATCGACGCCCCCGAAGTTGCCGGTGGTGATCGCATCGAAACTCACGGTCGAGGGACCGGTGCACACGACTTGCCGCTCATGGTTCCAGCAGTTGATCCGGTTCATCCTCCTGATGGTACGCCCGGCAAACTCCAGCGTTCCCTGCCAGTGAGTCTCCCGGCCGCGGCCGCGGTATTCGGCCCCGCTCCACAGGATGCGCCAGCGGGAACCGAGATCATCCGGGTCGTAGCCGCGCACGACTTCGCTCACCTGCGGACCGTTTCGAACCTCGATCCGCTCGATGGGAGTGGCCGAGATGGCGTACAGCCCGAGCGTGACCTCCCGCGCCCGGGTCTGCACGATGTCGCCCATGATCACGGTGTCGACCTCGTCGGAACCGGTATCGGGAAACACCGTCGGGTCCTCGTGGAATCGCCTGCCCGGTTCAGGGAGTGCCGCCGTGACCTCAAGGTGGATCCGGTTGCCGGTGGTCGCGTAGTGATGGCGTCGCCGAAGCGCCCCGAAAATGCCGTCCCGGGTCAGTTCGTCGGCGAGGAAACAGGTCAGTCCTCCGTAGGCGCCGAAGGTCGACGCGCCGGGGTAGCTGGCGCCGGGCCGGCCCTTGTGCCCGTCGGAGTTTGCCACCACCCCGACCCGGTGGCCGAGTCTGAAACAGTCCTCGATCAGCCACTCGAAGGTTCCCCAGGCCGAGTGCAGCTCCATCGACCGTTCGAGCCTGCCGTCGTGGGCGAAGTCGATGTCGGCGTACCGTCCGCCGACATGCGCGAATATGACGCAGTCCTCGTCGGCCAGGGATTCGAACAGCTCGGCCGCGTCTGTCGCGTCGGTATCGATATCCGACCGGTCCGGCAGCAACGCGTGCGAGGAACGGTGGATCTGCCGGCCCTCGTGGCGAAAGAACACGTTGCGGTCGCCACCGACCGCGGTGTTGCCCGACCATTCGTAGCCGGGAAAGGTCACGAACCGGTGGTCCTGGTGGAACCGCGCCGTCAACTCGTTGATGTACGCCCAGAAGGTGTTGTTGACCTGGAAGTCGTTGGCCTGGTGGCTGGTGGCATCGAGAAACGCGCAGTCGCGTGCGAACTCGAAGTACTGCAGGCTGGTATTCAGCCCCACGGATTCGCCGCTCTGGCCGTGCAGGTCGGCCCAGTAACCGGAGGTCGAACCTGCACGGATCACCAGCGGGTTGGCCCGTGCCAGCACCGTGCCCCCGTCATCTGCGAGCTCGAGCCACAGACAGCCCGGCTCGTCGACATGCAGGTCCTCGAAGGTGATCGCCCGCTCGCCCGGCGGGTAGTCGAAGCGCTCGGGCAGGTTGGCGACCGCCAGGTTAGTACGCAGCCGCAGGGCGCCGCTTGCCCTGTCGGTCGGGTTGCCCCACAGGTCCTCGGCCTTCACCCCGAGCTGGAACCGCTCGCCGGGGCGCCGCAGCGTCGGCAGGACCGCGCGCCACCGCACCGGCGGCCCCGGCACGATCGACACGCTCGGGGTCTGCGCCAGCGGCAGGTAATGGCCGGTGGCGCAGACATCCACCACCACCTTGTACTCGAAGTGGGTCTCGCAGTGTGTCTGCATCAGGGCGCCGGACGACCCGCCCGAAGTGTCACCGATTGTCACCGTGACGGTATCGCCCTCGCGCAGGCAACCCTTGATCACGGTGACCTGCAGGCACTTGTTGCGCGGGCGCCAGCCACCGGTCGGCAGGTAGGCAACCCGCAGGCCGGCGCCGTTGCTCGCGACCGCGGTCACGTAGTTCGGCGCTTCGGGATCATGGACCTGCAGCCGGCCGCTGTCGCCGACCGAGCGCAGCACCACCCTCAGGCTGCCGGTATCGTCCATGCCGTGGCGGCCGACCGTGTAGACGATGGACAGCGTCTGGGTGCTCCGCGCCGTCACCGAGCCGGACGGATCCATGGTCACGTGACCGTAGAGCACAGGATCCTCGGAGGGCCGGGCGTCACTCCACACCTCGGCCATCATTGCCGGATCGACCCTGGTCGGATCGTTGGTCGTCGCAATTGCCATGATCGCGCCCTCCGTCTACGCCATGCCCACCGGTGCGTCGGAGGCGTCGAGTTCGATGCCGCCATGACCGCCGCCTGCCCCGGGTTGCCCGATCACCCCGGCCAGCAGGTCGATCGGCGAGGTCACGAACTCCCTGAACGTGCGGTTGTCGGACACCCAAAACTCCTGGCGCGCAAACCCCTTCTCGACCTGGCACTGGACGAAGGCCGGGTCACGTTCGCCGTCCCGGACGATCAGGGCCAGCCGGTCGTGGATGTCGACCCGGGGCGAGATGAAGACCTCGCCGAGGCAACGGACATTTTCCGGGGAGACAGCGACCACGAGGTCGAAGTCGCTGGCGCGCACCGACCGTCCGGGTTCGGCCAGGTTTCCGAGCGCGTCTGCCATTCGCCTGGCCACCGGGCATCCCCGCCTTCTCTTCGCCTCTCCCGGAATGCGGCCTGCGCCCCGCGGGGACACCGCGTCAAGGTCCGGGGGCGTCCCCGGTGCGCGCCGCACCGGGGTCCGCGCCCTGCGCGTCAGTCGATGTAGTCGGCCTTGATCTTCCGGTAGGCCGCATTCTCCTCCGCCATGAAGTCGCAATGGGTCTTGCGATCCCACCAGATCGGCTTGAACCCGAACTTGCCACCGAAGGCGGCGAAGGCCTCGCTCTTCGCCGCCTTCTCCATCAGGGCAGAGACGGCATCGAGCAGCTCCTCGGGTGTGTCCTTTGGCACGAACAGCCCACGGACAGTACCGATTTCGACCCCGACACCGTGCGCGTCGATGGTCTCGGCGCCCCGGACCGGTTCGTAGACGATGTCGGCCAGGCCGCCGCCCGAGCCGATCACGTTCACGTCACCCGACTTGACCGCGTCGAGCAGCACCGGGGAGTGGATGACGCCGATCGACACCTGGTTGCCAAGGATCGCCTTCTTGAGCGGCCCTCCCCCATCGAACGGGATCACCCGCGCGTCGATCCCGTTCACGCCCATCAGGGCCTGCGCCAGCACGTTGTGGGCACTGGCGAGCGAACCGACACCCACGGTGAGCTCTCCCGGCTGGCCGCGCGCGGCCTCGAAGAACTGGTCGATGGAGGTAATCCCGCTGTCCCGGTGCGCAAGGATCCAGGTCGGGGTCCTGTAGATGGCGCCAAGGCAGGCGAAGTCGTCGTAGTTGTACGGTGTGTTCTGGAAGATGATGGCCGAGTTCATGTCGCTCGAGCCGTTGAGCAGGATCTGCAGACCGTCGGGTCGCGCCTTCTTCATGTGCATGTGGGCCCGGTTGCCGTTGCCGCCGGTCAGGTTGTCAACCACCACCGCCTGGTCGATCTGCTCCTCGAGCGCGGCGGCAAAGCCGCGGGCGATGGTGTCGGTTCCACCGCCGGCACGCCACGGCACGATGATGCGCACGGTATCGGACGGATACTCGGCGACAGCCGCGGTCCATGCCGCAAGCACGGTAGCGCCAGCGACGGCTACGGCGATAAGCGGGTTTCTCATGTCGTCTCACTCCCCTTGTCCAGTCCTGCTTCGGTACCAGCCGGCCGCGCACGCGTCGCCCGCCAGATTTCGTTGGATACCAGCAGGACGATGATCGCGCACAGCAGCATGCGCGGCCAGGTATCCACGAACACGGCCCAGTCGCCGTTCGAATAGGCGAGGCCAAGCCTGACATTGTATTCGATGATCGGGCCGAGCACGGCGCCCAGCACGATCGTCACCACCGAGAAGCCGCACTTCTCAAGGAAGAACCCGGCAACGCCGCAGGCGAGCGCGACATAGATCGGGAACGGGCCGTTGTCGGCGGCGAACGCCCCGATCGAGGCAAACACGATGATGAAGGGAAACAGCAGCGAGCGTTCCTGGCGCAGCACCCGGATGATGGCGCGGCTCGCGCCCCAGCCGACGAAGAACATCATCACCGTGGCCACCAGGATTGCGACAAGGATGCCGTAGACCAGCGACGCGTTGTTCTGCATCAGCATCACGCCGGGCTCGAGCCCGTGCAGGATCATGGCGCCCAGCATGACCGCGGTCGAACCGTCGCCCGGGATGCCCAGCGTCAGCATCGGGATCATGGTGCCGCCGGTGGTGGCGTTGTTCGAGCTCTCGGGCGCGATGATGCCCTCCGGCACACCGGTGCCAAAGGCCTCCGGCGGCGGGTTGCGGGACTGGTTGCGCACCGTGGCGTAGGACAGGAAGGTCGACCCGTCGGCGCCCACCCCCGGGATGGCGCCGACCAGCACCCCGTAGCCGGTACCGATCGACCAGGCCCGCCAGCGCCGGAAGAAGGCGGCTGGCGACGGCAGCCTGATCTTGGAGGTGCGTGCGGCGATCTCCGACCTGCGGCCGATCATCTCGAGGTCGCTCAACACCACGGTGATGCCGAAGAACCCGACGAGCACGGCTGCAAACGGCAGTCCGGACGCCAGCATCGGATGCGAGAAGGTGTAGCGTTCCACACCGTCCTGGATGTCGTAGCCGACACTGGCGATCAGAAGTCCGAGCAGAACCCCGATGAGTCCGCGGACCATCGAGCCGCGCACGAAGGCCGACACCAGCACCAGGCCGGCGATACCGATCAGGGCGATGTCGGCGGGTTCCGAATGCAGGGCGACCGACGCGATGAAGGGCACGAAGCTCACCGCCACCACCCAGCCGAACAGACCGCCCATGGTCGATGACATCACGGAGTAGCCGATCGCCTCGCCGGCGCGGCCCTTCTCGGCCATGGGGAACCCGTCGAGCGCGGTGCAGGCCGCGGCCGGCGTTCCCGGCGTGCGCAACAGGATCGAGGCGTAGGACCCGCCGAGCTTGGTCCCGACGTAGATGCCGATCATCAGCTGGAAGGCGCTGATGGTCTCCATGGTGTAGGTGATCGGCAGCAGCACGATGATCGCCATCGGCGAGGACAGCCCCGGCAGGGCGCCGACCAGGATCCCGAGCACGGTGCCGACCAGGATGTAGAGCAGCGGCCAGAACGCCGCGGTCCCCGCAAAGGCCTCGAGCAGACCGTCAACCATCAGCGCGCGCCCGTGAGCCGGTAGAGATCATTGAGCACGGGCGTCAGGGGATCCCAGAGGAGCCCGGTCATCGGCAGCTTGAGCACGCCGACGAACAGGATCCACAGCAGCAGGCCGCCGACCAGCGCCAGGACCAGGTTGTGGCCGAGGTGCCGGCGACCGAGAATCCGGAGCACCGCGAACAGGAGCAGCGGTGTCGAGAGAGCAAAGCCCACTGTCTCGATGCCGAGCGCGTAGAGCAGGATGCAGATCACGCACAGGACCCTGCGGATCACCGTGCGAACAGTCTCGCGGCGATCGCCGGATGACTCGCTCACCGCGGACGCGGGCACGCGACGCACCCGGCGTAGAGTCGAGGCTCCGAGCAGGGCAACGAGGAACAGCAACAGACCGGAGTAGATGAAGGGAAGGCTGTGGCGTGTCAGTCCGCCCGGCCCGGTGACGACCTCGGTTGCGGTCGGATTGACGAACAGGAAACCACCGACACCGACCGCAGCCAGTGCGGCAACCAGCGCAAGGTCCCTCACCGCCTCCCGGGCGCGGGGGTCCGCCATCGGTCAGTCCGCGAATTCCGGAGTCTGTCCCGGGGCGGGCGAATAGCCGAAGTCGCCCCGTTCCAGCACCGCCGTGCGTCCGCCGTGCTTTTCCAGGGTCCTGGCCTGGTCGGCCCGGGCCCGGCGATCGACCTCCCCGGGGTCGCAGATCTCGCGCAACCGCGCCTCGAGACGGGCCCTGACATCGACGTGGTTCGGATCGCCGGCAAGGTTCCGGCACTCGTCCGGATCGGCCTCGAGATCGAACAGTTCGGGTTCCATGCCGTGAAAGTACACCAGCTTGTAGCGACCCTCGCGCACCATGTAGTTGGCAGCGACCGAGGCGGCGGCATGGTACTCGGAAAACACCACCCGGTCCCGTTCGGCGCCGTCGGCGATCTCGAACAGCGAACACCCGGGCAGGTCGGCGTCATCGGGATGCCGCTTGCCGCCGACCGCATCGATGATGGTCGGGTGACAGTCGACCAGGCTGACCAGGGTGTCGACCCTGCTGCCGGCCTCGATCTCCGGGCCGGCCATGATGAGCGGGACCGCGGCAGATTCCTCGAACATGGTCGACTTGCCCCACAGGCCCCGCTGGCCCAGCGCCTCGCCGTGATCGGAGGTGTAGATGACCCGGGTGTCGCCCGCCAGACCGGCCTGTTCGATCCCGTCCAGCACCAATCCGACGTTGTGGTCGAGAAAACTGCACAGTCCGAGATAGCCGGCAACCGCCTTGCGAACCCGGTCCTCGTCGAAATACGCGTCGTAGTTCATCGCGCGGCGCAGCGCCGCGTAATAGGGATGGTCCGGGCGTTCGTCCTGCGCGTAGAGCGCCGGCCACGGAATGTCGGCCTCGGGGTAGAGGTCGTAGAACTCCGGCGGCGCGATAAGCGGAAAATGCGGACAGACGAACGAGACGAACAGCACCCACGGCCGGTCGCGGTGGCGCGGCGCTTCCTCGGTGAGCCAGCGGACCGCCTCCCCGGCAATGCGCCGGTCGTAGGCGGTGTAGGTCGACTCGCCGCGTCCGACGTCCCGGGCGAACCGGGCGGCGGCCTTGCGCTCGGGCATGTCCTCGCGGATCAGTCCGGCCAGGTCTCCCAGGCCGTCGACCACATGCAGCGGAATGAGCTCCTCGTCGAACCCGTTGTCGTCCTTGCTGTCGCGGTAGTGGAGCTTGCCGATCGAAGTGACCCGGTGTCCCTGGTCGATCAGTCGGTGCCCCCAGCTCGGGACGGCGCCATCGTAAGGATCGGCATTGTCCCAGTAGCCGCAGTCCTGGACGTACCGGCCAGTCGCGAAGCTCGCCCGCGCAGGTACGCAGATCGGGCAATTGGTGTAGGCGTTCGCAAACAGGGTGCCCGATGCGGCAAGCCGGTCCATGTTCGGGGTCCTGACCACAGGGTGACCGACAGTTCCCATAAAGGCCGAGTTGTGCTCATCCGACATGATGAACACCAGGTTTTTCGGTGTCATTGCTGCTCCCTGGTGCCGAATGCCGGGTGGCTGGATCGTCTGCCCGGCTGCGCCGGGCATACCATTGCGCAGGAAGACTGGCAAAAACAACCACCTGCACCTGCGACTTTGCGGCGGTCCTCTCCCGGTGTTCCGTGTGCCCCAGGGGGCAAATCCCGCCTTCGGTGCGCCGGACCCGACCTCCGGTACTCCGATGCGTGCCGCCTCCCTCGCACCGGGTCCGGTTCGGTCATGCGCGGTGCGAGAGACGTCAGCCCGGTCCGTGAATCATCGGAAACCCCGCGGGATACCCCTTCCTTGAGGGAGAGGAGGAACGCGAGAGCGGCCGTTGGCTGCTTCCCGCTGTGATTTGACGTCATCGGCGATCACGGAAAGGGGCGCGCCGCCACAGGAGGCCGCGAAGTATGACGGCGACCAGAGGACGCCCTTGTGGGAGCGGCCGGTGATTTCAGGGCGGTTCTCGCGCAGAAGGCGGCTGGGCACGCGCTTGAGACTGTTGACCAACCGCGACAAGGCAACCTTGGGTGGGTACTGCACCAGCAGGTGAACGTGATCGTCCTCGCCATCGCATTCGATCAGTTCCGCCTCGAAATCCCGGCAGACCGTGGCAACGATCCGCGACAGGTCGCGCATGGCCGGTTCGGACAGCACGTCGCGGCGGTATCTGGTGACGAAGACCAAACGGACATGCAGCATGTATACGACATGCCTTCCCGTTCTGTAATCCACGCTTGAAATACTCGGACCAATTGCTGGAATCGCAACATGATCTCTCGCGGTTATGTCTTCAAGCTCAAACCGACGCCTGCGCAAGCAAGCCTGTTCGCGCAGTTCGCAGGTGTGTGCCGCCTGATCTACAATCTCGCCCTTGAGCAGCGGCGCGACCATTACCGTGCCTATGGACGCGCCACCGGCAAGAGTGTCACCTATCCGGGTCAGGCCCGTGAACTGACGGAGCTGCGCCGGGAATACGACTGGATCGCGGCGGTGCATGTCACGCCCCAGCAGCAGGCGTTGCGCGATCTCGA
>Ga0209754_1000315_pt1 | contig 72734 bp, 75 predicted proteins | sample MesohylBB_FD_187295 | JGI IMG/M metagenome (GOLD analysis project Ga0209754, IMG submission 187295) | Host-associated microbial community of the marine sponge Aplysina aerophoba from Gulf of Piran - sponge mesohyl, lysed by bead beating... | ecosystem: Host-associated > Porifera > Sponge >...
TGTGGTCCGAGGTGTTGGCCGCGCTCCAGTGCGGCAGCGTCCCGTGCAGCGCGATGAGCGTCCCGGCGGCGGCCTCCAGCGGCACCAGGTCCTCGACCGGGTAGGGGGTGTCGTCGAGGACGTCGGTCACCGTGCCCCGGCGGCGGTCGGAGGGATCCACGAGCCGGAAGCGGGTCTTGACCGGTATCCGGTGGCCGCCCGGCAGGGCCCACATGCAGCCGTTGGCCAGGGTGGCGTCCTCGATCGCGAACCACAGGCCGATCACGCTCTGGGGCTCGGTCCAAAGGAAGGTGTGGTCGCAGTGGCAGATGACCTCGCCGCCGATGCCGGGCTGCTTGAAGATGTACATGGACTGGAGCAGTCGGGGCTCGGCCAGGCCCAGGTCGGTGGCGAGAGCACTCATCTCGGGGGCCCTCGAGAAGGCGTCGAAGGTCGGGTCGAGGTCGTGCATGGCGTGGCCGATCTTGTTGACCGCCAGCGGCATCGGCCTGGTCAGGCGTCCGTCGACGACGGCTCCGTCCTCGAAGAACCAGCGCACCGTGTCGCCCGAGCCGAGGAACCATTCATCCTGCGCGTGGCTCTGCTCGGTGGTCGAGAACACGGTGAGGCCCCCGTCCTGCTCCGGGTCGATCCCGGCCAGCATCGAGTTGACATGGGCCTTGAGCGCCTCGCACCGCTCGCTCGGCACGAAGCCGGGCAGAACCAGGAACCCGTCGCGCTCCCAGTCTCGAAGCTGATCGGCGTCAAGAATCGACAGATCCATCTAGGCCTCGCCCTTGCGGTACGGAAGGCCGTCGGCTCGGGGCATCCGCAGCCTCTGGGAGAAGAACACCAGCACCACCAGCACGATGACGAAGGGCAGGATCGAGATCCACCAGTCGGGCACGGTCGTCGACATGAAGTACCAGACGGCCGCGCCCAGCCCGAGCCCGGCGGCCAGCCCGGCGTCGATGCGGCGCCTGCGGTACAGTGCCCATGCCAGCACCGCGGCCAGGGCGATGGTGTTCACCAGCAGCAGCGCGTGTGACGCCGAGCCGTCCAGATCCCGGAGTCCCACCCCGAACGGGTAGCCGAACAGCAGGGCTCCGGCCATGATCCCGCCCGGACGCCAGTTCCCGAATATGAGCGCAGCCAAGCCGATGAACCCCCGGCCGTTGGTCTGCCCTTCCAGGTAGATGCCCGATAGTTCCGGGCTGGCGATGAACGCGCCGCCCAGTCCGGCCAGTGCCCCGCTGATCACCACCCCGAGGTACTTGTAGAGGTAGATGTTGATGCCCTGGGTCTCGCCGCCCACGGGGTGCTCGCCGCAGATGCGCAGCCGCAGCCCGAACCGGGTCCGCCAGATCAGCCAGGCGCTTGCCGGGACCAGGGCGAAGGCGATCATCGTGGCCAGCGAGAGCTGGCTGACGAGCCCCCGGGCCAGTCCGGTGAAGTCGGAGACGAAGAACCAGTCCTTGTCGGTGAACCAGCCCAGGATGTCGGGCGTGGTCCAAGTGGCCAGCGAGAGCTGGCTGACGAGCCCCCGGGCCAGTCCGGTGAAGTCGGAGACGAAGAACCAGTCCTTGTCGGTGAACCAGCCCAGGATGTCGGGCGTGGTCCAACCGAAGAGATCGCCGCCGGCCAGGAACGGGAAGGTGAACCTGCCCACCCCAGGGGTCCGGGGGGACTGGGTGATCGAGCCGCCGTCGTAGTTGGTGAGGATCTCCGACGACAGGAACCGGGTCACTCCGGGAGCGGTGACGTTGATGGCCACCCCCGAGATGATGTGGTCGACGCCGAAGGACACGGTGGCGACGGCATGGATGAGTCCCCCGAGGCCGCCGCCCAGCATGCCGATGAGCAGGCCGGCCCAGCCTCCGTAGTTGATGGCACCCCAGGCGCCGAACCAGGTGCCCAGTATCAGCATCCCCTCCAGGCCGATGTTGACCACGCCGGCCCGTTCCGAGAAGAGCCCACCGAGCCCGGCCAGCATGATCGGCACCGCCCAGCGCAGCATGGCCTGCGACGAGGTCACTGCGGTGAGCCGCTCGGTGTCGTCGAAGCCCTGCACCACCGTGAGGACGAGCACGCCGACTGCGGCGTAGATCATCCATCGCGCCCATGTGGGCAGCCGCCCGAGTGCCGCCATGGCCGTCGTCACTGTGTGTTCGATTCGTCCCGGCCGGCGGGTCCTGTCACGGGCGCGCCCTGGCGGCGCGAGCGCCGCCATTGCTTGCCCCCGTGCCACCCCCCGGCCTGGCGGTCGATCCCCGGCAACAGTGCTGGTGTCATGATGCCTCTGCCGGGCCGGCTGCCATCGCCGCGGCGGCGGCTGCGGCCTCCTCGCGCTCGCGGATCCGGCGCACGACCTCGTAGGCGATCACGGCGGTGAGGATGATGACGCCCTTCATGATCTCGACGATCTCGCGGGACGCGGCCCCCGAGATTTGCAGGATCCCTGAGGAGACGTCGAGGAAGCCGAAGATCAGGGCGGCCACGGCCACTCCCGCCGGGTGGTTGCGCCCGAGAAGGGCCACCGCGATGCCGGTGAACCCGAGCAGGCTGATGGGGTTCGACGGGTAGTAGCCGGTGTTCATCAACTCGGTCATGCCGACCAGTCCGGCCACCATGCCCGACAGGGTCATGGCGATCACCACCATGCGCTTGGGCGATACCCCTCCTACATGGGATGCGGTCGGGTTGGCGCCGCTTGATCGCAGGTCGAAGCCGAACACCGTCCGGTTCAGGATCACGTGGTAGACGACGCCGACCGCGACCGCGACGAGCATCATGCCGGTCAGCTTCTTGCCCAGGCCGACCTCCCGGGTGAAGACCTCCAGCCAGGAGTTGATGTCGGGCAGCAGGCCGCTCTCCGCGATGGGCTCGGTGCCGACCCGGCCGCCGGTCGCCGATATCTCGCCCCCGGCCTGCCATTCCACGATCCACCACGCGGCGAGACCGGAGATGACCACCGCGTTGAGCATGATGGTGGAGATCACCTCGTTCACCCCGCGGGTCACCTTCAGCACTCCGGCCGCGCCCGAGAACGCTCCGCCGACGGCCATGGCGACCACCAGGATGAACGCGACGTGCAGCACGGACGCAAGCTCGACCTGGGCCCCCAGGTGGGCAGCGACGATGAAGGCCAGCAGGTACTGGCCCTCCACGCCGATGTTGAACAGGTTCATGCGGAAGCCGATGGCGGCAGCCACGCCCGACAGGTACAGGGGCGTCGCCCGGTTCAGGATGTCCACCTGGGTCTCGAGCTTGCTGGCGTGCTGGACCATGTCCGCGTAGGCCGCCAGGGGGTTGCTGCCCGAGATCAGCAGGACGATCGAGGAGAGCACCACCGCGATCACCACCGCCGCGACGGGCGCGGCGGACGCCAGCATCAGCCGGTGGGTGAGGCGCTCCGTCACGGGGCCCCGGCCTCCAGGGCCGCGCCCGTCATGTAGGCGCCGAGGTCACGGGGAGTGATGTCGTTGGGGTCCAGGCGGGCAACGAGGCGGCCCCGCAACATCACCACGATGGTGTCGGACAGTCCGATCAGCTCGTCGAGGTCTGCGGACACCAGCAGGGTGGCCAGGCCCCGGGAACGGGCCTCGCGGATGTCGTCCCACACCGCGGCCTGGGCCCCCACGTCGATCCCGCGGGTGGGATGGTTGGCGATCAGCACCGCCGGGCCGGCCACCATCTCGCGTCCCAGGATCAGCTTCTGCTGGTTGCCGCCCGACAGGGCATGGGCCGACACCTCGATGTTGGGGGTGCGGACATCGAACTCGTCCTTGATCCGGTTGGCCCGGCCCCTCATGCCCGGGCGGCTCAGCCACGGGCCGCGGGAATAGGGCGCCTCGGTCTGGTGGCCCAGCGCGGCGTTCTCCCAGAGCGTGAAACCCAGCAGCAACCCGTCCCGGTGGCGGTCCTGGGGCACGTAGCCCAGCCCCATCTCGCGCCGGTGCCGCACCGACACGTGGGTGATGTCGCGCCCCAGCAGCGTGATAGTGCCCTGATCCGGGTCCTGTATCCCGATGATCGCGTTGACCAGCTCGGCCTGGCCGTTGCCCTCGACCCCGGCAATGCCCACGATCTCGCCCCGGTGGACGCTCAGGCTCACGTCGTCCACCACCGCCCGGTCGCCCTCGGCGGCTACCCGCAGGCCGGACAGTTCGAGAGCGACTTCCTCGGTGACGGTGGACTCGCCCGCGTCGGGGACGGGCAATTCCGAGCCGATCATCATCTCGGCCAGGTCGTGGGCGGTCACTTGGTCGGGCTTGACGGTGCCCACGGTGCGGCCCTGGCGCAGCACGGTGATGGTGTCGGCGATCTCGAGGACCTCGTCGAGCTTGTGGTCGATGAACAGGATGGTGGCGCCGCTGGCCTTGAGCTCCCGGATGTTGCGGAACAGCTCGTCGACCTCCTGGGGGACCAGCACTGCGGTCGGCTCGTCCAGGATGAGGATCTCAGCTCCCCGGTAGAGGACCTTGATGATCTCCACTCGCTGCCGTTCCCCGACCTCGAGGCTCTCCACGAGGTCGTCGGCGTTGATGTCGAGCCCGTAGGCCCGGCCGACCTCGTCGAGGTGCTCGCGTCCCGCGTCGAAATCGATCCGGCCCAGCGATCGCATCGGCTCGGCGCCGAGGATCACGTTCTCGAGCACGGTGAACTGGTCGGCCAGCATGAAGTGCTGGTGGACCATGCCGATCCCCAGCTCGATGGCCTGGGCCGGCGAGTGCAGTTCCACCTCCTCGCCCTGGATCCTGATGGTTCCCGAGTCGGGGGGCTGCATGCCGTAGAGGATCTTCATCAGGGTCGACTTGCCGGCCCCGTTCTCCCCGCAGATGGCGTGGATCTCGCCCTCGGCCACCTCGAGGTTGATGTCGTCGTTGGCCACCACACCCGGGAACCGCTTGGTGATGCCTGTCAGCTCGATGGCCAGCACCAGGCAGCCTCCCTCAGAAACGACGACCGGGCCGGACAATAGCCCGGCCCGGTCTCAGCGTTGGAACATGCGTCTCGCAGAGCCGGAACCAAGAAGGTCCCGTCGCTCCGGGATCGGCGGCTATGGCTCGGTCGGCACCGCTATGTCGCCCGACACGATCTGAGCCTTGAAGGCGTCGAGTTGGTCGGCGATGTCGTCGATGAAGCCGCCCGAGGTGCTGTAGCCGACGCCGTCGACCGACAGGTCGTAGGTGGTCGGGCCGGGCTGCATGGTGCCCTCGATGACGGAGCGGATCATCTCGAAGATGGACACGTCCACCCGCTTGAGCATCGACGTGAGGATGTGGTCGCGCACTCCGGCGTCGGCGGTGTGGTACTGGTCGGAGTCGACGCCGATGGCCCACACCTTGGACCCGGTGGCATCGCTCTGCTCCAGGGCGGCCTGGAACAGCCCCGCGCCGGAGCCGCCGGCTGCGTGGTACACGATGTCGGCGCCCTCCTCGTACATGGCCAGCGCGATCTCCTTGGCCCGGTCCGGGGCGTTGAAGCCGTCGAAGTCGGGGGCTTCGGTGATGTAGTCGCCGATGATCTCGATGTCGGGGTTGACGGCCCGGGCGCCGGCGTTGAATCCGGCCTCGAAGCGCTCGATCAGGCCGCCGACGTTGGCGACCCCGCCGATGAAGCCGATCTTGCCGGTCTCGCTCTTGAGCGCGGCGGCCGCTCCGACCAGGAACGAGCCCTCGTGCTCGGCGAACACCAGGCCGGCGATGTTGTCGCCGAAGGGGGTCGGGGTGTCGCCGCTGAAATCGAGCATGGCCGAGTCGACCACGCCGAACATGGTGTCGGGGTTCTCTGCGCCGACCGCGGCCGCGTCGCCCTCGAACAGGAATCCGACGCCTATGACGATGTCGTGCGCGCTGGCGGCGAGCTGGAGCAGCTCCCCCCGGTTGGAGCCGTCGGGCTCGGGTGAGGCCTCGGTGAAGGTGATGCCGAGCTCGGCGACGGCACGCTCGATTCCTGCGGCGGCAGAGTCGTTGAAGGACTGGTCGCCGCGGCCGCCGATGTCGAACACCAGGCCGACCGAGATGTCAGCCATCTCGTCCTCGGGCTCCGGCTCGGCAGCAGCCGGCTCGGGCTCGGCTACCGTCTCAGCCTCCTCGTCGTCCCCGCATGCCGTCGCGAGCAGGGCGAACGACAGCAGGATCGCGAGTAGCGAGAATAGACGCTTATGCATGAGTACCCTCCAGGGTCGATTAGGAAGTTGTGCAGCGGATGCTAACCCGCTGAGACTCAGTTCCGCGAGTGGCTCGCGGTCCAATCCAGCAGCCTCTCTGCCGGCCAGGTGTTGACGATGTCGGTGACGGGAACCCCGCAGCGCACGGCCTTGTCGGCGCCGTAGGGCTGCCACTCGAGCTGCCCGGTGGCGTGGGCGTCGGTGTCGATGGAAACCTTGCAGCCCCACTGCACTGCCAGCGCCAGCAACTCCTCCGGCGGGTCCTGGCGCTCGGGCCGGCAGTTGATCTCCACTGCCTTGTCGAACTGGGCGCACGCGGCGAAGACGATCTCGGCGTCGAAGGTCGACGGGGGCCGCCCGCCTCCGACGACCTTGCGGTTGGTGCAGTGGCCGAGGATGTCGGTGTCGGGATCGGCGATGGCGGCCACCATCCGCGGCGTCATCTCCGCCGACGGCATCCGCAGCTTCGAATGGACCGATGCCACCACCACGTCCAGTTCGGCGAGCAGTTCGCCGGAGAGGTCCAGCGAGCCGTCCTCGAGTATGTCCACCTCCATGCCGGTCAGGATCCTGAACGGCGCCATCTCGGCGTTCAACTGTGCGATCTCGGCCATCTGCCGGCGCAGCCGGTCCTCGTCGAGACCGTGGGCCACCGTGAGGCGGGCCGAGTGGTCGGTGATCGCCACCCACTCGTGGCCCAGCGCCGCAGCCGTCTCCGCCATGGCCCGCAAAGGGGCGCCGCCGTCGGACCAGTTCGTGTGGCAGTGGCAGTCGCCCCGCAGGCGCTCGAGCACCGGCCCGCCCGCTCCGACGGGCACCCGGCTGCGCTGCTCGAGCCCGGCCAGATATCCGTCGCGGATGCCGGCGAGGGCCTCGGTGATGACCCGCGCCGTGCTGGGTCCCACACCGTCCAATTCGGTGAGCGTGCCTGCCGCGGCTCGCTCCGAGAGTCGGGCGTCGCCGAGGTCCTCAGCGACCTCCAAGGCTCGCTGGAAGGCCCGAACCTTGGGACCGGGAGCGAGCTCCCGGTCGAGGTAGTGAATGGCGAGCGACAGCGCCACCGAGGGCCGCACGGCTCGACGCTACTCTCTGGGGACTTCAAGCAGTCGGCCACCTTCACGGTGGCCAACTCCTCGGGGGCTGCGTGGGCAGGGGGAGCCCGTCGCGTCGCAGCCGCGTCACTCCCGCTCTTGTTCGCTTCGCTCACGGGCCGCTCGGGCCACGGCCTCGCTCTGCGCCTCGCGAACGTCCACATGATTCGCTCCCTGTCCGTTCGGCCTCCGGAGTTCGCTGCCGGGGCCTGGCAGCCGGTGGCGGTTGGCTGCGATCAGGGCGTAGATCGGGCGGGCCAGCCAGCACAGCGGCGGGTGGATGATCAGGCGACCGGCGATTCCCCAGCCTCCGCCCGCCGCAACTAGGGCGCGCCCGATGGCGTTGGCGCCGCGGCAGCGCCGCGGGCGCGAGCCGCGGTCGTCCACCCACCACACCGCGGCCTGCACGCCCGGCTGGGACAACTCCAGCTTCGCCAGGTCGAGCGACTGCCACGGCTCCACCCGGGCCTCCGCGGGCAGGCGGGCCTCGATCCAGCGGGCCGACCTGATGCAGAAGCCGCACTCGCCGTCATAGACCAGCAGCATCCGCCCAGTGTGTCACGACTGAACTTCGTCACCCGGCGCCGCGCCGCGGCGGTGCAGCGCGGGCATCACATCGCTGTCGATGACGCTGAGAACGAAGTGGCGCTGGGGAGCGGCGGAGGGCGCATCGCGGTAGATGCGATCCCATGCCTCCAGCAGGTCCGCTGCCGATGTGCGCCCGGTCCGCAGGGCGAGCTCGACGATGTCGCCGATGTCGCGTGCCCGCCCCGACATGAGCTTCAGCGCCAGCATCAACTCGTCGTCGGCGCCGTAGACGATCAGGTGGCGCCCCCGATGGATCTCGACGAACCGCTCGACAGGCACACGGGCCTGGATCATCTCGCTGACCTGGTCGTTGAGCCACGCGGGATTGATGCCGTGCCGTGCCGCCACATCGGCGGCCGCGGCCGCGACGGGAGCGGGAATGGCCGTTGCCACGTCGATGTCCTGCGTGAGCCGGGCGGTGCTGCTGCGCCCCATCACGAACCCGCCGACGGTATAGAGCACGTAGGCGGCGCCCTCGTCGGTGGTTTCTGCCAGCAAGGCGTCCACCTCTGCCAGCAGCGTCAAGAGGCCCTGATGGGAGCGAGCCGGCAGCTCCAGCGGCGAAGTGTCCCGTCCTGGGCTCACCGCGCCGCGGTGGTGTGCCGGCGTGCCTCTGCCTGGGTCTTGGGATCGGAGATCAGATCCTCGCCGAACCAGACGTTGTGGTAGGCGCAGGCCGCGGGGGCCCGTGCGACCGCGCGGTCCCAGAGCGGCCCCTCCGCCGGCAGCTCGCGGGTCCACGCGATCGGCTCGGGGCTGCGGTGCCGCCACACCCAGTGCGGCACTGGCACTCCGTCGCGGCCGCACAGCGCATGCACCACCGCGGCTATGCGGCACAGGTCGTCGGGCGCCGCTCCGGCGGGCTCGTCCGCGACGATCGCGGCCCGTTCGCTCGGCCACCACTCCCACTCGCGGACCAACGCGCCCAGCGGCACCGACCAGCGCACGCCGCGCTCGGCATAGAGCGCAGGCACATCCGCAGCCCTCAGGCGCCGCTCCCTCCACTGCTCGTCCGGCGCGGCCGGATACACGAGCTCAACCGCCACAGCGCCACGCTACCAGAGCTTCAGAGGCCGAACGGACAGGCGGGACAACGCGGCACACACGGAGCGAGGCCGCGGCCCGGGCGGTCCGTGAGCGAAGCGAGCCAGAGCGGGAGAGACCCCCTCGCGACGCGGGAGCGCGCACATCTGTCCGGGCACGCCCCACCGCCCGGCGCACCGTGCGGTCCGGTGTGGCGCTCGCCGACAGGATGCGCGGCGCAAGCTGGTCCGAGCTGGTCGAGGCCTGCGAGGTGTTCTTGACGCCGGGCGCGACGAGTGCGGGCGCCGGCGTCGATGCGCGTGGCGTTCAGGCCGGTAGTGTTGGGAGCCATGTCCAAGCGCACCAGCAAGCGCCGGGCCAAGGCTCGCCGTTCGAAGGCGAACCACGGCCGCAAGCCCAACGCGGGCCGCAACAGCTGACACAGCCGTAGGCCGGCGCGGACCGGCACAGGACGCGGAGCTCCAATTGGAACGGTTTGGATTCGTCGGTCTCCCCAACTCCGGGAAGACCTCACTGCACAATGCCCTCGCGGGCGGTGACGCCGTGGCCGCCCGCCACGCATTCTCCACCAAGTCGGCCACCGTGGGCGTGGCCAAGGTTCCCGACGGCCGGCTGCTGCAGCTGGCCGAGATGAGCTCCAGCCGCCGCGCCGTCCATGCATCGGTGCAGTTCACCGACATCGGCGGGCTGGTGTCGGGCTCCAGCCGGGGCGAGGGTCTGGGCAACGCCTTCCTGGGCCACGTCCGCGACACCGACGCCATCGTCTACGTGCTGCGCGCCTTCACCGATCCCGATGTGCCCGGCGACGACGACCCGCTCGACAGCCTCCGCGTGCTCGAGACCGAGCTGGCCCTCGCCGATCTCGACAGCGCCACCCGCCAGCTCGACAAGCTCGCTCGGGCGCTCAAGGGGGACCCGTCGCTGCGGGCTTCGCACGACCTGCTGGCTCGGGCTGTCGCGATCCTCGAGGACGGCGTCCCGCTGTACCGGGCCGGCCTCGACGCCTCGGAGCGGGCCGGCCTGCGCCAGTTCTTCATGCTCACCGACAAGCCGGTGCTCGCGGTGGTGAACGTCGGGGAGGACCGCATCGCCGACGCGGAGGAGGTGGCCGCGCCCGTGCGGGAGGAACTGGGCGACGCCGAGGTGGTGCCGCTGTGCGTGCAGCTCGAGGCTGAGGCTGCGCAACTCGACGAGTCGGAGCGCCCCGAGATGCTGGCCGCCCTGGGCCTGGGCAGCGGCGCCCTGGACCGGTTCCTGGCCAGCGCCTACCACCTGCTGGGACTGAGGACCTTCCTGACCACCGGACCCAAGGAGAGCCGGGCCTGGACCTTCCGGGCCGGCGCGTCGGCGGTGGAGTGCGCGGGAGCGGTCCACTCCGACATCCAGCGGGGCTTCATCCGGGCCGACACCATCCGCTGGGACGACCTGCTCGAGGTCGGTTCCTGGGTCGCGGCCCAGCGCCAGGGCCGGGTCCGCTCCGAGGGGAAGGACTATGTCGTGGGCGACGGCGACGTGATGGAGTTCAGGTTCAACGTCTGACCGGACGGGACGGCATCTGAGGTTCAACGTCTGACTGGCCAAGACCGCATTGCGGTGCACCGCCCGGATTGGGTAGGCTCTCACCGCATGCCTGTCGATGTCGATGTCCGGCTGCTGACGGAACTTGAGCCGAGCGTCGAGAAGCTCTACGAGAGGCACCTCCGGCAGACGAAGGAATGGCATCCCCATGCCCTGGTTCCCTGGAGCCGGGGCGAGGACTATCCCGCCGACTACGAGTGGCATCCCGAGGACGCCGGGTTGAGCCCGGAGGCGCGCAGCGCCCTGTTCGTCAACGTGCTGACCGAGGACAACCTGCCCTACTACTTCCGCGACATCGAGCGCATGTTCGGCCGCGACGGCGCCTGGGGCCACTGGGTGAGGCGCTGGACCGCCGAGGAGGGTCGTCACGGACAGGTGATCCACGACTATCTGGCCGTCACCCGTGCGGTCGATCCTGTGAGCCTCGAGCGGGCCCGCATGGCCCAGGTCCAATCCGGCGAGGCGCCCGCACCGCCCGACGCGCTCGAGGGCCTCGCCTATGTGACGCTGCAGGAACTGGCCACCCGCATCGCGCACTTCAACACCGGCCAGCACATCACCGACTCCGCCGGCCGGGCGATCATGCGCCGGGTCGCGTTCGATGAGAACCTCCACTTCCTGTTCTACCGCGACACCATGGCCGAAGCCCTGGAGATGGATCCGTCACGGGCGGTTGTGGCCATCGCCAACCAGGTCAAGGGATTCGCGATGCCCGGCGTGGGCATCGCCGGCTTCGACGCTCACGCCCGCACCATCGCAGACGCAGGGATCTACGACCTGGCCATCCATCACGACCAGATTCTGCAGCCCGTGCTGCTGCGGGACTGGAAGCTCCCCAGCCTCACCGGCCTGTCGGCGGTCGCCGAAGCCGCCCGGGAGCGGCTGATGAAGCTCATCGACAGGATCGGGAGGGTGGGGCGGATCATGGTCGAGCGCCGTGCCGAGCGCTGGGCGAGGACTTCGCAGGATCGGCGGTTGGACCGGCTGTGGCCCAAGGGTTGGAGCCATGCGCCCGCCACGAAGGCGGACTCTCCGAGGCACTAGGTTCGCGCCCATGGCGTGGCTGGTTTGCGGCGACCGGGTCATTGCATCGCTCGAGGTTGCTTCGAGCAGGCGTGAACGCCGCAGGGGTCTGTCGGGTCGCGAAGGAATCGAGGGCGCCCTGCTGCTGGAGCGGACCCGGTCGGTTCACTCCTTCGGCATGCGGTTTCCCATCGATGTGGCCCACTGCGACGCCGAGATGCGGGTGCTGCGGGTGACGACCATGCGGGCCAACCGGGTCGGCTGCGTGGTTCTGAAGGCCAGGTCGGTCATCGAGGCCGAGGCCGGCAGTTTCCGGCGCTGGGGGGTGGCTCCGGGCGTGGAGCTGGAGATCCGGCAGTGAGCGTCTCCGGCCACCGGGACGACGACGCCTCCGTGAGCGTCTCCGGCCACCGGAACGACGGCCCCCGGGCAGGCGGCTCGCTGGTTCTGGTCGGCACCCCGATCGGCAACCTGGGCGATCTGAGTCCCCGGGCGGTGGCCGCTCTCGCCTCCGCGGACCTCGTCTGCTGCGAGGACACCCGGCGCACGGGGCGCCTGCTGGAGCACGCCGGGGTGAACGGCGCCCGCCTGCGGCGCGTCGACGAGCACACCGAGTCCAAGACCTGCGGGGAGGTGTGCGAACTGCTCGGCGCCGGGGCCACCGTGGCGATGGTGACCGACGCCGGCATGCCGGCGCTGACCGATCCGGGGGGCCGGCTGGTGGCCGCTGCCGCGGCGGCGGGGCACACGGTGACGGTGGTGCCCGGCCCGTCCGCCGGCCTGGCCGCCCTGGCGGTCAGCGGCCTCGCGACCACGCGCTTCTGCTTCGAAGGGTTCCTGCCCCGCAAGGGCAGGGCCCGCACCGAGCGGTTGGAGCTGATCGCCGGCGAGCGCCGGACCACGGTCCTCTACGAGTCGCCTCGCCGGCTGCGGGCCTGTCTCGCAGACCTGGCCGAGGCATGTGGCCCGCTGAGGCGGGCCGTGGTCGCCCGCGAGCTCACCAAGCTGCATGAGGAGGTGGTGAGAGGCAGTCTGGCCGAGCTCTGCGAATGGTCCGGGAAGCCAGTGAAGGGCGAGGTCGTGATCGTGATCGAGGGCGCTGCGGGGGCCGGTCCCGAAGCCACCGACGATCAGCTCCGGGCCGCGGTCGAAGCCCTGGTTTCCGGTGGTCTGAGCCGCAGGGACGCGGCCGCATCGGCCGCGGCCTCTCACGGAGTGTCACGCCGGCGGGCCTACAACCTGGCGGTCGACGATCAAGGACCGGTGCCCGAGTAGAAAGCGGCTCGCCCGTCGGGTCCGGTAGGAAAACTGCGGCCTCGGCTGGGGATGACCTTGGTATCTGGGGATAATGTGGCTCGCCATGGCGGTGCGGGTGCCTGTGCTTGTCGCGGTTGCGTGGCCCTACGCGTCCGGAAGCCGCCATCTCGGCCACCTGGCCGGGGCCTATCTTCCAGCCGACATCTACGCCCGCTACCAGCGCCTGGCCGGCAACGACGTGCTGATGGTGAGCGGATCCGACGTGCACGGCACGCCGATCACGGTCCGGGCCGACGCCGAGGGGGTCACCCCGGCTGAGATCGTAGACCGCTACCACGCCGAGTTCTGCCGTCAATGGGAGAGCCTCGGGATCTCGTGGGACCTCTACACCACCACCGGGACCCCCAACCACGCCGCCGTCACCCAGGACATGTTCCTGGTGCAGCTGCGCAACGGCTTCATCGACAAGCGGGTGTCCGAGCAGTTCTACGACCCCGTCGGCGAGAGGTTCCTGCCCGACCGCTACATCGAGGGAGAGTGCCCCCATTGCGGCTTCGACGGGGCCCGCGGCGACCAGTGCGAGCACTGCGGCACCACCCTCGACGCCACCGACCTGATCGAGCCCCGATCGAAGATCAGCGGGGCCGTTCCCGAGCTGCGCTCGACCGAGCACTTCTACTTCCGCTACTCGGACTTCACCGAGAGGGTCGGCGCCTGGCTCAAGACGCGCAAGGGCTGGCGCCCCCACGTTCTCAACTCGGCCACCGGCTGGACCAACGAGGGCCTCCAGGATCGGGCCATCACCCGGGACCTGGACTGGGGCGTCGAGCTTCCCGTCGACGACCTGGGCGAGGGCAAGCGGATATACGTCTGGTACGACGCGGTGATCGGCTACCTGTCCGCGTCGGTGGAATGGGCGGCCCGCAACGGCGACGCCGAGGCCTGGAAGCGCTGGTGGCACAACGACGACGCCCGCCACGTCTACTTCGTCGGCAAGGACAACATTCCCTTCCACTCGCTGCTGTGGCCCGCCCAGCTGATGGGCTACGGCGGCCTGCACCTGCCCGACGACGTGCCCGCCAACCAGTACGTGACCTTCTCGGGGGCGAAGATGGCCGCAGGCCGCGGCGTCGGCCTCACCATCGGGGAGGGCCTGAGGCTCTTCGAGCCCGACGCCCTGCGCTACGCCCTGGGCGCGGCCCTGCCCGAGCACGCCGACACCGAGGTCTCCGTCGAGGAGATCGCCCGGCGCGTCAACGACGAGCTGGTGGCCACCTGGGGGAATCTCGTGCACCGGGTGTTCTCGATGGTCCACTCGAAGCTCGGGGGCACCGTCCCGGAGACCGGCGAACGTCAAGCTGAGGACGTCGCCCTGCTGGCGGCGGTCGACGGCGCGCTGGCCGAGGGAGCCGACTGCATCGAGCGGGTCGAACTGCGGGCCGGCCTCAGGAGCGCCATGGAGGCGGCAGCCAGGGTGAACGCCTACCTCAACTCCACCGAGCCCTGGAGGCTGGCGTCCGCCGAGCCCGAACGGGCCGCGGCGGTGCTGGTCACCGCGCTGGAGGCCGTGGCCGGCGTTCGGACGGGGCTGGCTCCGTACCTCCCGTTCTCCACCGCGGCGCTCGACGGCGTGTTCGGCCCGGTCCAGCGCTGGGAGCGCCCGGCCGTGCCGGCGGGCACGGCGGTGCCCAAGCCGTCGCCGCTGTTCACCAAGGTCGACCTCGACGCGCTCGACCTCGCCGGCCAGGGCGGGGAATCACGGTGAGGAGGGGTGGCTGACGTGGCCTGGGCCGATCATCACTGCCACCTCCCGGCCGGCGACGCGGCCGCCGAGGTGATCTCCGATGCCCGCTCGGCAGGCGTCGGCGTGCTTGTCAACGTCGGCACCGACGTGGGGGACTCCCGGCGGGCGATCGCGGTCGCCGAGTCCCACGACGGGGTGTGGGCCACCGCCGGCGTGCATCCCCATGAGGCCTCCAGCGGCACCGATGGGCTGGAGGCCCTGTTGGGGCATGATGGCGTGGTGGCCGTGGGGGAGACGGGCCTCGACTATCACTACGACCATTCGCCGCGCCCGGTGCAGCGTCGGGTCTTCGCTGCCCAGGTGGAGCTGGCGAACCGGCGCGGCCTGCCGCTGGTGGTCCACTCCCGGTCGGCCTGGGAGGACACCCTGTCGGTGCTCGACCGCGAGGGAGTGCCGTCCCGGACCGTGATGCACTGCTTCACGGGCGGGCCCGACGAGGCTGAGGAGTGCCTGCGCCGGGGCGCGGTGCTCTCCTTCTCGGGGATCGTCACCTTCCCCAAGGCCGACGAGGTGCGCGACGCGGCCCGGGTGTGCCCGCTCGATCGCCTGCTGGTCGAGACCGACAGTCCCTACCTGGCTCCCGTGCCCCACCGCGGCCGCCAGAACCGCCCTGCGCTTGTTCCGGTGGTGGGCGCAGCGGTGGCCGCGACGAAGGGACTCGACGTATCGGAGGTGGAGGCGGCCACCTTCCGGACGACCCGGGCCTTCTACGGACTCGATGGAGAGGGTTCGGATGTCGTCGTCTGACCGCCGTGTCCGGCCGGCCCTGGCGGCGGTGGCCGCGCTCGTGCTGCTGGCCGCCGTCGCCGGCCCCGCATTGGCCCAGACCTCGACGCCGACCGGCGGCGTCGACGAGGACGAGGCCGCGGAGGTGGAGGACTTCGAGGATCGGGCGAGGAGGTGGAGCGAGGCTCGCAGGCGCGCCCGGGAGGAGGCTCTGCGCCGAGCCGAGGAGCTGGCCAACCAGGCCAGGACGACGACCAGCACGACCACGACCACGGCTGCGACAACCACGAGGACCACGAGGGCCACGCCGACCACGACGACCCAACCGCCGACCACGACGACCCAGCCGCCGCCGACGACCACTGGGGATGGGGAGATCGAGCACCCGATCCCGGCGGGGACGACAGAAGCGCAGTGGCATGCTCTCCGGCAGTGCGAGTCGACGCAGAACTACCGGGCCATCAGCTCCAGCCGCCGGTACCGCGGCGCATACCAGTTCTCGAAGAGCACGTGGAACTGGGTGGCTGGGATGCACTATCCGGAGCTGGTCGCGGTCGATCCCATCGATGCCTCGCCGCCGGACCAGGACAAGATGGCCTACAAGCTCTACGAGATAAACGGCTGGGATCCCTGGCCCACCTGCAAGAAGAGGCTGCCCTCCTGACCCACACGCATTCGGGGTTGCAGGCGCTGATGGACCGCTTCGACGTGTCGCCGCGCCGGTCCCTCGGTCAGAACTTCGTGACGGACCCGAACACGGTGCGACGGATCGCCCGGCTCGCAGGCGCGGGCCCGGCGGATCACGTGCTGGAGATCGGCGCCGGCCTGGGCTCGCTCACCCTGGCGCTGGCCGAGACCGGTGCGTCGGTGCGGGCGGTGGAGGTCGACCCCGGATTGGCGGCCGCGCTGCGCACGGTTGTCGCGGAGGCGGGCGCCCGAAGCGTCGAAGTGGTGGAGGGGGACGCCTCGGGGCTGGACTTCGTCGAGGTCCTGCAGGGCTCGGACCGGTGGATGCTGGTGGCCAACCTGCCGTACAACATCGCCACGCCGCTGATCCTGGACCTGCTGCGCGACGTCGGGGCCATAGAGACGATGGTCGTGATGGTGCAGCGCGAGGTGGGGGAGCGCCTGGCGGCTCGGCCGGGGTCGAGGTCGCGGGGCATCCCCAGCGTGCTGGTCGAGCGCAGGGGGACGGCGCGGGTGGTGGCGAGGGTCCCGGCCTCGGTGTTCCGGCCACAGCCGAAGGTCGAGTCGGTGGTGGTGCGCATCGAGCGCCATGCGGGCTGCGTCTCGCCGGGCGCGCCCGCGGCCGACGCGAGATTCGAGCTCCTCGTGCGGACCGGGTTCGGTCAGCGGCGCAAGATGCTGCGCCGCTCGCTGGCCGGGCTCGCGGCACCGGAGAGCTTCGCGGCCGCCGGCGTGGATCCGTCGTCCCGCCCGGAGGCGTTGACCGTGGACGAGTGGATCGGCCTGGCCCGAGCGACCGGCTAGAACTCGGAGTCTCTCAAGACGTTGCCGCCGACTCGGCTGCGGCGATGGCCCGCCAGACCCGCTGGGGCGTGTAGGGCATGTCCAGGTGGGCGACTCCGAGAGGCGCCAGAGCGTCGAGCACCGCCGACTGCACCGCCGGGGTCGAGCCGATCGTGCCCGACTCGCCGACGCCCTTGGCGCCGAGCGGGTTGAGAGGCGTCGGCGTCTCGGTGTGGGCCGTCTCCATCCGGGGGAGCTCGGAGGCGGCCGGTATGGCGTAGTCGGCGAAGTTGGTGTTGCGGGGGTTGCCGTCCGAGTCGTAGGTGGTCTCCTCGTACAGCGCCTGCGAGATGCCCGTGGCCACGCCGCCGTGCACCTGCCCCTCCACGAGCACCGGGTTGAGGATGCGGCCGCAGTCGTCCACCGCCACATGGCGCACGGACCGGGCCTCGCCGGTGTCTGCGTCGACCTCGACCACCGACACGTGGGCACCGAATGGGTAGCTGGACTCGCCCTGGTTGAAGTCGGTCTCGGCGGCCAGCCCGCCGGGCTCGACGCCTTCGGGCAGGTCCTCGGCGGACGCGGCCGCGGCGAGCTCGGCCCACGACACCGTCCGGGCCGGCACGCCCGCGGGGGCGAGGCCGCCGGGGGCCACGACGATGTCGTCGACGTCGGCCTCGAGCAGGTCGGCGGCCAGCCGGCGGGCGGTGTCGAGGACCTCGGTGGCTGCGGTCCACACCGCGCTGCCGCCGATCTGCAGCGACCGCGACGCCACCGTGCCGGTGCCCCTGGGGACCTCGGCGGTGTCGCTGTGGATGACCCGGGCCTGCTCGGCGGGCACGCCCAGCACCTCGCCCAGGATCTGGGAGAAGGCGGTGGCGTGCCCCTGGCCGTGCGAGGCGGTGCCCACCCTGGCGGTGACCGTGCCGTCGAGCTCGACGGTGACCGATCCGAACTCCTCGAACAGCCCGACCGCGGTTATCTCCACGTAGGTCGACACGCCGATGCCCATCAGCCGGCGGTCACCGGCCGAGCGCCGGCGGGCCTGCTCGGCTCTCAGCTCCTCGTATCGGGCCGTCTCCAGGGCCAGGTCGAGGGCGCGCTCGTACTCGCCGCAGTCCATGTTGGCGCCGGTGGGCGTCGTCAGCGGGAAGTCGCCGGGCGCGAGCAGGTTGCGGCGCCGCAGCTCCGCGGGGTCGATGCCCAACTCGGCCGCGGCCATGTCGATGATCCGCTCCAGGCACACGGTCGCCTCGGGTCGGCCCGCCCCCCGGAAGGCGGCCACCGGGGTGGTGTTGGTGACTGCCGCGACCGCCTCGTAGTGGACCGCGCCCATGCGGTAGGGGCCCGAGGCCATCAGCATCGTGAAGAACGGCAGGAACGCGCCGATGCCGGGGTAGGCGCCCGTGTTGGTGGTGGCCTTGATCCTGATCCAGCGGAACGTCCCGTCGGCGCTCAAGCCGAGTTCCACGTCGTTGACGTAGTCCCTCCCCTGGGTCATGTTGACCAGGTTCTCGCTGCGGGTCTCGGTCCACTTCACCGGCCGGTCCAGATGCCGGGCCAGCCATGCCGCCACGATGAACTCCGGGTAGGCGGGGGCCTTGGAGCCGAAGCCGCCGCCGACAGCGGGGGCGACCACCCGCACATCCTCCGGCTGCGCCTCCAGGGCCGCGGCCACGACGTTGCGAACCTCGTGGGGTCGCTGGGTGGTGCACCACACCGTCAAACCTTCGGCGCGGTCGCCGTTGCCGGGCGCGGCCAGGACCACCGACGGCTCGATGGGCGCCCCCGACATGCGGTGGTTGACTATGCGCGCCCTCACCGTCAGGTCGTGGCCCGACATCGCTTCGGGGTCGGCGGGAGTGGAGAACTGCGTGGCCAGGTTCGATCCGTGGGCCTCGATGATCACCGGTGCGCCCGCTTCGAGGGCCTCGAACGGGTCGGTCACCGCGTCGAGCGGCTCGTAGTCCACCTCGACCAACTCGGCCGCGTCGACGGCCGCCTCCCGGGTCTCGGCCACCACCACCGCGATCGGGTCGCCCACATAGCGGGCCTTGTCGGCCAGCGGCCGGCGGCTGAGCTCCGGCGGCAGCATCACGAACTGGGGCTGCGGGCCGATGGGCACGTCCGACCCGGTCAGCACGTCGACGACGCCCGGAGCGGCCCTGGCCGCCTCGGTGTCGATGGCTGCGATGTCGGCGTGGGCCATCACCGACCGCACGAAGGCCAGATGAGCCGTTCCCGGAGGCGACATGTCGCCCACGTATCGAGCGGTGCCGGTGAGCAGGTCGGGGTCCTCTCGCCGGAGCACGGCGTTGCCCATGAACGATCCTGAGGCCACGGCGGTCTCCTTGTCTCGACTGCGACCCGTGGACTCTAGAGGCAGCGGGGGCCTGCGGCCCGATCCTGCTCGCTGCCGGCGCGGCCGCAGGGTGCGCCACCGCCCGGTCCGGAAGTAGCTTCTCGGCGTGATCGAGGCACTGGCGCCGGCCAAGCTGACCCTGAGTCTGCGCATCACCGGCGTGCGCGACGACGGCTACCACGAGATCGACGCCGAGATGGCGACGCTGGACCTCTGCGACCGGCTGGAGATCCGCCCGAGCTCCGGGGGCGCGGCCGATGTGCGGATGCTCGACGCCGCGGGCGACGACTTTCCGGCCGTGCCGCCGGCGGCCGGCAACCTCGTCGTGCGTGCTCTGGCCCTGGCCGGACGCCGCGCCCGGGTCACCGTCCACAAGCGGATCCCGGCCGGCGCCGGATTGGGCGGCGGGTCCGCCGACGCGGCCGCGGTGCTGCGCTGGGCCGGCTTCACCGACACCGTGCGGGCGGCCTCCATAGGCGCGGACGTGGCCTTCTGCTTGAGCGGCGGCCGGGCCCGGGTGCGCGGCATCGGGGAGGTCGTCGAGCCGCTTGCCTACGTGCGCGAGCAGTACACCCTGTTGCTGGTGCCGCTGTCATGCAGCACCGCGGCGGTCTACGCGGCATGGGACGAGCTCGGGGGACCGGCGGGACCCAGCGGCAACGACCTGGAGGCTGCCGCGCTGCGGGTGGCGCCGGAGCTGGCGGCGTGGCGCGACGAGCTCGGCGACTCCACCGGGCAGGTCCCGCGGCTGGCGGGAAGCGGCAGCACCTGGTTCGTGGCCGGCGCCCATCCCGGCCCGAACCGCGTGGTGGCGACCACGACCGAGAGTTCCCGCAATCGGCGTGAGGGCTGAGAACTTGCGCGGAAGGGGCTACTTGCGCCGCTGATGGCGGGTGCGCCGAAGCATCTTCTTGTGCTTCTTCTTGCGCATGCGCTTGCGGCGCTTCTTGATGAGCGATCCCACGAGGGGAGAACGCTACCGGCCCCGGCGCCCGAACACGCATCGCGTCGATGATCGCCGGCATCGGCGGCCAGGAGGCCGAGCGGGCTAACGCTCGCTTCAGCGGCTCCCCGACTCTCCGACGCGGGGACGGAGCTCGTCTCGAGCCTCCTCGTGGATGTACCCGAGATTGCAGAGATGTTCGACGAGGGTCGCCCTGCTCACGTCGAGACGGCCGGCGACGGCCGACACGCCTTCGGGCGAGTCGATGGGGCTCTCGGCGCCGGCGATCGCAGAGTTCAACGAGTCGGGCGGCATGAGCAGCCAGGCAGCGAACGCGTTGGCGCGCTGCTCGATCGCCTTGGGCGCCCATGGTCCGCTGGCCATCGCCAGGCGAGTGCCGTGCGAGCGGTCGTGCAGGAGGTGGCACAGCTCATGAGCCAGCGTGAACCGTCTCGCCCGCGCCGAGCCCGCCGACCGATGGTTCGAGTTGAGCACGATCGTGGGCGGGTGCTCTCCGCCCACGAAGGCGACGGCGCGAAGGTCCGGGTCGTCGAGGCGGACCTCGGACAGGCTGACGCCCCTTCTGTCCAGGAGCGCTTCGACGTCCACCCTCGACCCCGCGAATTCATCCCCGATCCTGTCGAGCAGGTCATCGGCGAGCAGATAGCCATGCGTCCATGGCCGCAGCGACGGATCGATCGGCTCGTCGAAGGACAGGTCAGCGAGGCCGTCGACCGGGGACGGGTCGTACGCGTCGAGCAGGAGTCGCGCCAGTTCTGTGGCATCGTCCCCAGTGATGGTCGGGCTCACCGATCCGAACAGGAGAGCGGCACCGCAGCTCCCTTCGACAACGACGTCGTTCGACCGTCCAGAGCCGAACGCCGCCTCAAAGGCCTTCGAGCTCCCGAGCGACCGGCCGAGATCCCGCAGCTCCCTCCAGCGTTCATCGATGCGGTCCCAGGCGGTTCCCAGACCAGCGATCCAAGCGGAGCGCTCCTCGGTCCGCTCCACCGATCTCAGCGATCCGACGGAATCAACGAGGGCTCGGCAGCGCTCCGACGCGGGCAACCGCTTCTGCAGCCACTCCGCTGCGCACGCCAGGACTTCATGGAGCGGCTCCGCGACTGCCGCGGGAGCCGCATACTCGGTCCCGTCAGGCGACAGGAAGTCGATTCCCTCGGCCCCGGCGAATCGGGCGGCCGTCCACGAGATCTCCACCCGGTCCCTGAGGCGCCGGAAGCGCACATCCGGAACGATGCCGCCATCGCGGGCGGTGCGCAGAGCGTGACGCCGGTTCCACTCCCACTGCCCCTCACGGTCGGCGAGCGCGCCGGCGTCGCCCGAGGCGTCGAGCGCCATTGCTGACGCCATCCCGCCCGCCTCGGCAGCCGTGCGAATGGACGGCGTTGCCGCAGGCGGCCGCTCCTCGTGCAGGAGGGGATCCCAGTTGGCGCTCAGCCATTCGAGTATCGGCAGGAGATACCAATGGGAGGAGTGCAGCGTCTCGCCGCTGTCCGCGTGGGCGCACAGGTTCACCCCGCGAACCCAGATCTGGAACGCACCCCAACTCTCGGCCATGTCGGGCGAGGCAGCTGCACCCTTGTCCGGATCATGAAGGAATGCGAGCCTCACCGCGAACGACGCGGTGTCGCCGGCGAACCTCTCCCAGCGGACACTCATCCTCTGCGCCTTCTCGCTTGCCTGACAGTGCGTCGTGTCACGGCGCCCTCGTCCAGCCAGTCTCGCAGGATCCTCGGCGGAACGTCGTCCCAGTCGATGGGATAGCCGTGCCAGGAGCTCCTTGCCCGATCGTGGCACTGTCCACAGAAGGCCTGGTCGCCGTCAGTGGCGTACCGCTTGTGGCCGTGGAGCACACTGTCTTGGAGGAGTCGATCGGCATCGACATCCGACGGACAGACAGAGCCTCTGCGACCGGGCGAAGGCATCGGCTTGTGCTTCGGACTCGGCTCGTATCTCATCGGCTGCCTCCGCTGGGGCGGGTCGAGTGCCGGCATCGAATTGTAGGGCTATTGTGAGTCGAGCCGTCCGTCTCGGTGCGGGCGGCGGTGGCCGGTAGTTCAACTGGCAGAACGTCGGACTTTGGCTCCGGATGTTGCAGGTTCGAGTCCTGCCCGGCCAGCACATTCCCCGAGGTGACCCGCAGCGTCGCCTCGCGGCGCCGGCGCCGTCCTACAATGCCGGGCGCCATGAAGCAGCAGACCAACAAGGAGCTCCGGATCGTGTCGGGGCGGTCCAGTCAGGACTTCGCCGCCAGCGTCTGCGCGGAGCTCGGCGTCAAGCTGGGCACCTGCCACATCGAGAACTTCGCCAACGGCGAGATCCACGTCCGCTACGGCGAGTCGATCCGGGGCTGCGACGCCTTCATCGTCGGCACCCACGCCGAGTGGGAGGGCGGCTCGATCAACGACGCCATCGTGGAGCAGCTCGTCATGGTCGACGCAGCCAAGCGGGCCTCCGCCAAGCGGATAACCGTTGTGGCCCCCTTCTACGGGTACGCCCGCCAGGACCGCAAGGCCTCCGGGCGCGAACCCATCTCGGCCCGGCTGCTGGCCGACCTGTTCCTGGCCGCGGGGGCCAAGAGGCTGCTGTCGGTGGACCTGCACTCGGGACAGATCCAGGGATTCTTCGACGGCCCGGTCGACCACCTGACCGCCATGCCGGTGCTGCTCGAGTACCTGCAGTCCCTCAGGGCTGACGACCTGGTGATCGTGTCGCCCGACGCGGGGCGGGTCAAGGTCGCCGAGCGCTACACCAACCTGCTGCACGCCGACCTGGCCATCGTCCACAAGCGCCGCCACAACGGCAAGAACGAGGTGTCGGCCAAGGAGATCGTGGGCGACGTCCGCGGCCGCACCTGCGTGATCGTCGACGACATGATCGACACCGGCGGGACCATCGTGGCCGCGGCGGAGCTGCTGGCCGCCAACGGGGCCGGCCGGGTGATCGCGGCGACCACCCATGCGGTGTTCTCGGGACCGGCGGTGGAGCGGCTCAAGGACTCCGTGATCGATGTGGTCGTGTGCACCGACACGCTGCCGCTGACACCCCGCAAGCAGTTCTCGAAGCTGCACGTCGTGTCGGTCGCGCCCATCGTGGCCCGGGCAGTCTCGGCGGTGTTCGAGGACACCTCGGTGAGCGAGATCTTCGGCGGCAACAACCTGGTCTGAGCCCGGAGGCCGAGCTCCGGCGAGGCTCCGGGCATGGGCGGCTCGTGAGCGTGGCGAACAGTCGCGGGGAACACGGCCCAGCGGCTCGTGAGCGCAGCGAACAAGAGCGGGAGACAAGAGGACCGAGAGGGCTCTGCGGCAGTGGAGCACGCGGAGCGTGACAGTAGCCTCAGACGAATGGCTATGAACCTTCTGACCGCCCAGACCGGCCGGCGGCGCGGCACCCGTCCGAGCCGGCGCCTGCGCAGGACCGGCCGCGTCCCCGCGGTGGTCTACGGCATGGGCGAGAACCCGATCGAGGTGTCGGTGGACCGGTCCGACCTGAGGGGCGCGCTCTCAACCGATTCGGGGCTCAACGCGCTCATCACCCTCGAGGTCGACGGTGACCGGCAGCTCTCCATCGTCAAGGACCTCCAGCGCCACCCGGTGCGCCGCGACGTGCTCCATGTGGACTTCCTGCGCATCAACCCCGACCTCGAAGTGGAGATGGAGGTGCCCCTCGTGCTCGTCGGCGAGGCCAAGAAGGTCACGCAGGCCAGCGGCATGGTCGACCAGGTGATGCACAGCGTGCCGCTGCTGGCCAGGCCGGCTGACATCCCCGTCGAGGTGACCGCCGACGTGAGCGACCTGGAGGTCGGGTCGTCGCTGCGGGTGAGCGACATCGCCCTTCCTGCCGGGGTCGCGGCGGCCGGCGATCCGGACGCCACGTTCGCGGTGGGCCTCATCACCCGCTCCACCAAGGAGTACCTGCGCCAGCAGAAGGCCGAGGAGGCGGAGGCGGAGGCGCTCATCCTCATGGCCGAGGCCGAAGAGGACGAAGAGGCGGGCGCGGACGAAGAGTCCTGATCCCGACCGCCGGGCGGTCGCTATGGCCATCGGCTCGCGCACCGGCTCTGCCGCCGACCTGCTGGTGGTGGGGCTGGGCAACCCCGGTGACGAGTACGCCCGGACCCGCCACAACGCGGGCCGGTGGGTGGTGGACGAGCTGGTGCGCCGCCACGACGGCCGGCTGCGCCGGGCCCGCCGCCTGCAGGCGATGGTGTGCGAGGTCCGCGTCCTCCAGCGCCGGATGGCTGTGGCCGCGCCGGTCACATGGATGAACGAGTCTGGCCGGGCGGTGGCGCCCCTGGTGCGCCGCTTCGGCATCCGCGACCTGGAACGCCTCGTGGTCGTGCACGACGAGTTGGACCTGCCGGTGGGCCGGCTGAAGGTCAAGATCGGCGGCGGGCTCGCCGGCCACAAGGGCCTGGTGTCCATCAGGGCACACCTGCGAAGTGACGCCTTCACCCGTGTGCGTGTCGGTGTCGGCAAGCCCGACATGACGCCCAGGGGAGGCGAGTACGTGCTCAAGCGGCCCGCTCGGGCCGAGCAGGCCGAACTGGAGGGGACCGTCGCCCGGGCAGCCGACGCGGTGGAGTGCTTCCTCGAACATGGACTCGAGGCCACCATGAACCGCTTCAACGCGGCCTGAGCCGCTCCTGTGACCCCGCCGCCCGGCAACCGAGAGGGACTGGCCCCCGGCCTCGGCGAGGGAGCCGGAGGGAGCAGTCCCCTGACCCGGCCGCCCGGCAACCGAGAGGGACTGCAGCGGCTGGTGCCGCTGCTCGCAGAGCATCCCGGCCTGGGCGAGCTGCTGGGACGGCGCACCGCTGCGCTGGCGGTGCCCGAAGCCGCCCGCGCCCCGGCTGTCGCCGGCCTGAGCGCGGCGTCGGGCCGGCGGCCGCTGCTGGTCGCGGTGCCGACCCGATCCACCGCAGAGTCCCTCGCAGCTGATCTGGCCGCGTTCCTGGGTGACGGCGAGGTCGAGGAGTTGCCGGCCTGGGAGACCCTTCCCTTCGAGCGGGTGAGCCCGTCGATCCACACCATGGGACGGCGCTGCCGCGTCCTGCACCGGATGGCGGACCCAGCCCGAGCACCGGCGGTGGTCGTGGCCTCGGCGCGGGCGCTGGCCCAGTTCGTGTCGGCGGAGCCTGCCGCCGCGCCGATCACTTTGAGCGTCGGCGAGTCCGTCGACCAGTCGGCGCTGGTGCGGCGGCTGTCGGAGTTCGGCTACCACCGGGAGCACCAGGTGGAGCACCGGGGCGAGATGGCCGTTCGAGGCTCCATCGTCGACGTGTACCCCTCAACGGCGTCGGCGCCGGTCCGCATCGACTTCTGGGGTGACGACATCGACCGGGTGGCGGAGTTCTCGGTGGGCGATCAACGGTCCACGGACCCCTTGGACCGCCTCGAGGTCTACCCGGCCCGGGAGTTGCGCCCCGACGGGCCGATGCGACGGCGGGCCGCCGGCCTGGTGGCGAGCCGGCCCTGGGGACGGGAGCAATGGGACCGGCTGGCCGGCGGAGAGTTCTTCGAAGGCATGGAGTCGTGGTGGCCATGGCTGGTCGAGGAGCCCGCGGTGGTGCCCGGCCTGCTGGGCGCCGGCGCCGCGCTGGCAGTGGTCGAGTCCCGCCGCCTGGCCGACAGGGTCTCGGAGATCCTGGCCGAGGAGGAGGACCTCGCCGCCGGCCTGGCCAGGACCTGGAACACCGACGCCGCCGGCATGCCCCGGCTTCACGCCGGTTTCGACCAGCTGGTGGCGGCGGCTGCGTCGCCGGTGTGGGAACTGCCGGCAACGCCGCACTCTGCCGGCGTGCCGGTGCTGGCCGCCTCGGGTTGGGACCGGGTGCATGGCAGCATCGAGCCGCTGGCGGCGCGCCTGAACGACCTCGCCGGGCGGGGCTACCGGGTGGTGCTCGGCGCGCCGGGAGGCGCCGCCGCCCGCCTGAGCGGCCTGCTCGCCGACCACGGCGCCGGCGTCGAGCTGATGGAGGCGACCCTCGGCCGGGGCGCGGTCCTGGAGGGGATCAAGCTCGCGGTGCTGTCCGAGACCGACGTGACCGGCCGGCGGCGCGCCCACCGGCCGCCGAGGGCGCGGTCCCGCGACCAGCGCCGCTTCCTGGCCGATCTCGTTCCCGGGGCGTTCGTCGTGCACCAGCACCATGGGGTGGCCCGCTTCGAGGGGATGGTCCGCCGGGCCGTCGGCGGCCACGAGCGCGAGTACCTGCTCCTCGCCTACCGGGGGAGGGACCGCCTCTACGTGCCCTCCGACCAGGTCACCTCGATCCGCCACTACACCGGCGGCGAGGCGCCGACGCTGTCGCGGATGGGGGGCTCGGAATGGGCGGCCACCAAGAACCGGGTGAGGCGGGCGGTGGCCGAGGTGGCCCAGGAGCTGGTCGTGCTCTACCAGAAGCGCATGACCGCCGCGGGACATGCCTTCGACCCCGACACCCCGTGGCAGCGGGAGCTCGAGGACTCCTTCGAGTACCAGGAGACCCGGGACCAGCAGCAGGCCATCGACGAAGTGAAGAGCGACATGGAGAGGCCGGTGCCCATGGACCGGCTGCTGGTGGGGGACGTGGGCTTCGGCAAGACCGAGATCGCGGTGCGGGCCGCATTCAAGGCGGTTCAGAGCGGGCGCCAGGCGGCGGTGCTGGTTCCCACCACGCTGCTGGCCCAGCAGCACACCCAGACGTTCCGTGACCGCTACGGACCCTTCCCGGTGAGGGTGGAGACGCTGAGCCGGTTCCTGACACCGTCGCAGATCCGGGAGGTGCTGCGAGGACTGGAGGCGGGCGAGGTCGACGTGGTCGTGGGCACCCACCGGATGCTGTCCGCCGATGTGAGCTTCAAGCGCCTGGGGCTGCTGGTCATCGACGAGGAGCAGCGCTTCGGGGTCCGGCACAAGGAGGCGATCAAGTCGCTGAGGGCCGATGTCGACGTCCTGACCCTCACGGCCACACCGGTGCCCCGCACCCTGGAGATGAGCCTCACCGGAATCCGCGACATGTCCCTGCTGGAGACCCCGCCGGCGGATCGCCAGCCGATCCTCACCTATGTGGGCGAGCAGGCCGACCGTCCGGCGGCGGAGGCCATCCGGCGCGAGCTCCTGCGCGAGGGACAGGTCTTCTACGTCCACAACCGGGTGGCCGACATCGAGCACGCCGCCGAGCGGGTGCGCCGGCTGGTGCCGGAGGCTCGCGTGGCCGTGGCCCACGGCCAGATGGACGAGGGCACGCTGGAGCGAGCCGTCCTCGACTTCGCCGACTACCGCTACGACGTCCTGGTCTGCACCACCATCATCGAGTCGGGCATCGACATGCCAACGGTCAACACGCTGGTGGTGGACCGCGCCGACCGCCTCGGCCTGGGCCAGCTTCACCAGATCCGCGGCCGGGTGGGACGGTCCGGCCGGCGGGCCTACGCCTACCTGTTCCATCCCGTCGACCGCGTCCTCAGCGAGGAGGCCTACGAGCGCCTCAAGACCATCGGGGAGGCGACCCAGCTGGGCTCCGGGTACCGGATCGCCATGCGCGACCTCGAGATCAGGGGCGCGGGAAACCTGCTGGGCGAGGCCCAGTCGGGGCATATCGCCGCGGTCGGGTACGACCTCTACTGCCGCCTGGTGAGCGAGGCGGTCGCGGAGCTGAGGGGCGAGACCGTCCCCGAGCCGCCCGAGGTGAGCATCGAGGTTCCCGTCGACGCGCACATCCCTGCCGACTACATCGGCCGGGAGGCTGCCCGCCTCGAGGCGTACCGCCGCCTCGCCGCGGTCATGGAGCTGTCCGAGCTGGCCGACATCCGAGCCGAGTGGACCGACCGGTTCGGCCCCGTCCCGGAGCCGGCCGAGGCGCTGCTGTCCATCGGCAGGCTCCGGGTGGAGTGCCTGCGCCACGGCGTCTCCGAGGTGGTCGTCACCCGCCGCGGCGGCGGCCCTCTGTCGAAGGCACGCTACGCGGCGCGGGTGGCGCCGGTGGAGCTGCCGGCCAGCCGCCAGGTGCGGCTTCGCCGCCTGTACGGCGACGGTGCCGTCTGCAAGGACGAGGCTCGGGAGCTGCACGTCCCGCTGCGGGCCGACGCGGGCCCGGTGATCGACCAGCTCGTGGCCCTGCTGGACGACGTGGTGGCTGCCGCCGCGCCAGCCGCCGCGTCTGCGGGGCTGCGCGGATAGGTGAGAGTTCGTCGCGTCGCTGCGGGGTCATTCCCGCTCTCGTTCGCTTCGCTCACGGGCCGCTCGGGCCACGGCCTCGCGCCGTATGGGCTGCGTTGTCCTGCATATTCGCTCGGCCTCTCCGGACGCTAGGGTTCGGACTTCGTGAGCCGGTTCCGCCCCATCGCAGCCGCCTGCGCCGTCGTGGTGTCGTTGTTGGCGGCGGCGTGCGGGTCGTCGCCTCCGGCGGCCGCGGAGGTGGCCGGTGCGGAGTACTCCGTCGAGGACCTGAACGACTACCTCGCGACGACCGACCCCGACAGCGAGGCCAGGGCATCACGGGCCGAAGCGGCCGCCTGGCTCACCAACTGGGTGTTCTTCGCCGCCCTCGAGCTGGAGATGGCCCGGCGGGGGATCGCGGTCACCAACGCGCACGAGGCCCAGGCAGTCGCCGAGCTCACCCGGGACGATCCGTCCTTCGTGCCCGGCGCCGCCGGGGGCGGCATCGTCATCCGCCAGCGGGCCGCCGCCCTGGCCGCCCTCGAGTGGACCCGGCGCGAGGTGCCCGACGTTGTCGCCGGCGAGCCGCTGCGCCATCTGTGCTCGAGGCACATCCTGGTGGAGACCCGGGCGGAGGCCGATGCGGTGCTGGCCCGACTCGGGGCCGGCGAGGACTTCAGCCTGCTCGCCCTCGACCTCTCACTCGATCCGGGCAGCGGATCCTTGGGCGGCGATCTCGGCTGCGTGCTGGAGGGCTCGTTCGTGGCGCCCTTCGAGGATGCGGCCTACGCCGCGGACCCCGGCGAGGCAGTGGTGGCGGAGTCGCAGTTCGGCTTCCACGTGATCGAGGTGCTCAGCTCCGGGCCTGCGACCGCCGAGCATCATCCCCAACTCGACGCGGAGTCGCTGGCCAGGATGGCGCAGGACGCCGAGCTGGCCGCCCTCAACGCCGCCCAGGGCGAGGTTCAGGCGCAGCGCCAGCAGCTCCTGATCGACCTGCAGGAGCAGATCTTCGAGACCTACGGTCCGGATGTGAGGATCGACGACCGCTACGGGCGCTGGAGTCCTGACGAGTTCCGCGTGGTCGTGGACCAGGCCGGCTGACCGGGGCCGGTCCGATGGCCAACCCCTCCGACACCCCCTGCGCCCCGGGGCCCGGCGCCGAGGGCCTGCACACCGCCATCGCGCGTCTCGACGAGCTGGTGCGGACCCTGCGCGAGCAGTGCCCGTGGGACCGCGAGCAGACCCACATCAGCCTTCGCCGCTACCTGCTGGAAGAGACGTACGAGGCGCTGGAGGCCCTCGACGCCCGGGTCGGCCGCGACGGCGAGGCGCAGGACCTGGACCGGGACCTGTGCGAGGAGCTCGGCGACCTGCTCTACCAGGTCTGGTTCCAGGCCCATCTGGCCTCCGAGCGGGGGGCTTTCGGCATCGTCGACGTCGCCCAGGGCGTGAGGGACAAGCTCGTGGCCCGCCACCCCCATGTCTACGGCGACGTCGTGGCCCCCGACGCCGACGCGGTGCGGGCCAATTGGGACGCCATCAAGCTCCAGGAGAAGGGGCGGGACTCGGTGATGGACGGCATCTCCCAGACGCTTCCCGCGCTGCTGCGGGCCGTGAAGGTCCAGAAGCGGGCCGCCGCGGCGGGCCTCTCCACCGACGAACGGCCGCCGGGACCGTTCATCGAGACGGAGGGTGCGCTGGCCGAGCTTCGAGCCGACCCGAACGAGCACACGCTGGGCGAGCTGCTGATGGCCGCGGTGGAGCTGGGCCGGCGCATCAAGGTCGATCCCGAGGACGCCCTGCGTTCGGCGACCGAGCGGGCCGAGAGCCGGTATCGCGCTCTGGAGGCCGAGCAGGGCTAGAATCCTCCATCCACACCGACGGACGCCGAGGGATCGGACGGAGCGGCGCCCGACCGTGAGGCCGTGCCGTGCCCGGCGCGGCGTCGATCACAACCCGGAGGTTCGCCGGTGGGTGGCATAGAGGCAGTCCGTGCGCGCGAGGTGTTCGACTCGCGGGGCAACCCCACCGTGGAGGTCGACGTCGAGCTGGACTCGGGCGCGAGCGGCCGGGCGATGGTGCCGTCGGGCGCGTCGACGGGAGCGTTCGAGGCGGTCGAGCTGCGCGACGGCGGCGAACGGCTGCGGGGCCGGGGCGTGCTCGGCGCGGTCGCCAACGCGGCCGGCGAGCTGGCCGGCGCGGTGCGGGGCCTCGACGCCGTCGATCAGCGGGCCGTGGACGCGGCCCTCATCGACGCCGACGGCACCGACGGGAAGTCGCGCCTGGGCGCCAACGCCATCCTCGGCGTGTCGCTGGCCGCGGCCCGGGCCGCCGCGGCCGAGCTCGGGATCCCGCTGTGGCGCCACGTAGGCGGAGCCAACGCCCACGTGCTGCCGGTGCCCATGATGAACGTCATCAACGGGGGAGCGCACGCCGACAACAACGTCGACTTCCAGGAGTTCATGGTGGTGCCCGTCGGGGCCGCCTCCTACTCCGAGGCGCTGGTCTGGGGCGTCGACGTGTATCACGAGCTGGCCGCGGTCCTGCGGGCCCGGGGCCTGTCCACCGGACTGGGCGACGAGGGGGGCTTCGCTCCCGACCTGGGCTCCAACGCCGACGCGGTCGCGCTGCTGGCCGAGGCCACCGAGCGGACCGGCCTGGCGCTCGGCGACGACATCGCGTTCGCGCTGGACGTGGCGTCCACCGAGTTCTTCGTCGACGGCCGCTACGTGCTCGCCGGCGAGGGCCGCACCCTCGACTCGGGCGAGATGGTCGACGAGCTCCGCAAGCTCTGCGACTCCTATCCCATCGCGTCGGTGGAGGACGGCATGGCCGAGGATGACTGGGACGGCTGGTCGGAGCTGACCGCCGCCCTCGGGTCGCGGGTGCAGCTGGTGGGCGACGACCTGTTCGTCACCAGCAGCGAGCGGCTGGCCCGCGGCATCGAGTCCGCGGCGGCCAACGCCATCCTGGTCAAGGTCAACCAGATCGGGACCCTCACCGAGACGCTGGAGTGCGTGGAACTCGCCGTGCGCAACGCCTTCGGGGCGGTGATGTCGCACCGGAGCGGGGAGACCGAGGACACCTTCATCGCCGATCTCGCGGTGGCCACCAACTGCGGTCAGATCAAGACCGGCGCCCCGGCCCGCAGCGACCGGGTGGCCAAGTACAACCAGCTCCTGCGGATCGAGGAGCAGCTCGGCGAGGCCGCCGCCTTCAGGGGCGGGGCCGCGCTGGCGCCCGCCGCCCGCACCGCATCTCCGACGCCATGAAACGGGCGTGGTGGCATCGTCTGCTCCTGGTGGCCCTGTTCGCGGGCACCCTGGGCGCGGCCGTCATGTTCGGCGCGTCGTCGGTGAACACCTGGTTCGACCAGAACGCGCAGCGGGCCGACGCCGAGCATGTCGCCGTGCAGCTCGAGGCCCGCATCGCCGAGCTCGCCGACGAGATCGACAGGCGCACCAGCGCCGACGGGGTGCGGCGCGAGGCGCTCTGCTTCGGGCCCTACGTGGAGCCCGGGACCGAGGTCTATGCGGTGATGGGCCTCAGCGGCTGCGTGGAGCAGGCGCCGGACCAGTAGCAGCGTCCGATGACGGCCCATCGCTTCGATCTCAAGGTCCGCTTCTACGAGCTGGACCCCTACGGGCATCTGAACCACTCGGCCTACGTGCAGTTCTTCGAGACGGGCCGGGTGGAGCTGCTGGACGAGGTCGGCGTGGACCTGGAGTCGTTCGCGGCCCGGGGCTACCGCTTCGTGGTCAACCGCATCCAGACGTCGTTCGACCGCCCGGTGCGCGCCGGCGAGACCATCACCGTGGAGACCGAGGTCGTCGAGTTCCGCCGGGCATCGTCGGTGTGGCGCCAGCGCCTGGTGCGCGGCGACGAGGTGGTGGCCCGCCAGGAACTGCGGGCCGCGATCACCGACAACGAGGGCAAGCCGGTGCGGGTCCCCCCCGACGTCATCGAGGCGCTGGCCCCCTATTTCCTCTGAGATCGCCGTCTACCCGCTCGGCCTCTAGGCTCGACCGGATGGCAGCCGCCGACCTGCGCTCCGTCTCAAGCCCCGACGAGGTGTCGCAGGGGCTTCGCGACCACGCCTACCTGCCCGACGAGGCGCTCGCCACCGCGGTGTACCTGGCCCTGCGCCTGCGCCGGCCGCTGCTGCTGGAGGGCGAGCCCGGCGTGGGCAAGACCGAGGTGGCCAAGGTGATCGCCGACTGGGGCGGCGGCCGGCTGATCCGGCTGCAGTGCTACGAGGGCATCGACGCCGCCCAGGCCGTCTACGAGTGGGACTACGCCCGCCAGTTGATGCACCTGCGCACCATGGAGGCCACCGGGCGGGCCCACGGCGCCGACGAGGATCGCCTCGCCGACGAGCTGTACGACGAGCGCTTCCTGGTGCGCCGGCCCCTGCTCCAGGCGATCGAGGCTTCTGACGGCCCCCCGCCGGTGCTGCTCGTCGACGAGGTCGACCGCTCCGACGACGAGTTCGAGGCCTTCCTGCTGGAGGTGCTGTCGGACTACTCGATCACCATCCCCGAACTCGGCACCTTCGCCGCGGTCGATCCGCCGGTGGTGATCATCACCTCCAACCGCACCCGGGACGTGCACGACGCCCTGAAGCGCCGCTGCCTGTACCACTGGGTGGCCCATCCCGGCCCGCAACGGGAGGCGGAGATAATCCGCCTGAAAGCCCCGGAGGTGGCCGATCGCCTGGCCCGGCAGGTCGCCCGCGCCGCGGCCGCGATGCGCGAGGTCGGGCTGTACAAGCCGCCGGGCGTGGCCGAGACCATCGACTGGGCCCGGGCCTTGAGCCTGCTGGGCGGGGCCACGCTCGACCTCGCCAACGCCTCGGCCACCCTGGGCGCCCTGTTGAAGTACCGCGAGGACCGGGACCGGGTGATCGAGCACGATCTGGCCGCCATCGTGGCCGACGCCGCCGCACACAGCCCATGAGCGACACCGGAGGCGACGCCGCGGGCGCGGCGGCGCGCCCCGGCCCGCCGCCGGCCGGGCCGCGACCGGGGCCCGACCCAGTCGATGTCGCCGTCGGCTTCGCCTGCGCGCTGCGCCGGTCGGGCCTGGAGGTGTCGCTCACTTCGGCCCTGCTCTACGCGGAGGCGCTGTCGGTGTGCGACGTCGGCAGCCGGCCCTCGCTGTACTGGGCGGGAAGGGCCGCGCTGGTCCACCGGATCGAGGACGTGGACGTCTATGACGCCGTCTTCGGGGCCTACTGGCTGGGCGAGCCGCTCGGCATGCCCCGGATGGCCGCGGCGAGCGTTCCGGTGATCCTGCAGGTCGACGACGCCGACGGGTCCGACGAGCAAGGCGAGGAGTCCCCCCGCGACGGCGAGACGATCACGCTGCGCTACAGCGCCACCGAGACGCTGTCCGCCAAGGACTTCGCCGACTACACCGACGACGAGCTCGAAGAGGCCCGGCGGCTGATGGAGCGGCTGCGCTTCTCCGGCCCGACCCGTCCGAGCCGCCGCCCCGAGCCGGCCCGGTCGTGCCGGGGCCGCCTCGATGTGCGCCGCACCGTCCGGGCCGCCATGCGCTCGGGGGGCGAGCCGATGAGGATGCACCGGCGCACGAGCGGTCGCCGGCCCCGGCGGCTGGTCATGCTGCTGGACGTGTCGGGTTCGATGGAGCGCTACGCGCGGGCCTTGCTGCGCCTGCTCCACGCGGCGGTGGCGGGGCGCAGCCGGGTCGAGGCCTTCGCTCTGGGCACCCGCCTCACCCGGCTCACCCGGGAGCTGTCGTCGCGGGACCCGGACCGGGCCATGCGGGCCGCGTCGGCCGCCGTGCCCGACTGGAGCGGCGGCACCCGCCTCGGCGCCGGCCTGCGAGCCTTCAACGACGAGTGGGGATGCCGGGGGATGGCCAGGGGAGCGGTGGTGGTGATCCTCTCCGACGGCTGGGACCGGGGCGACCCCTCCGAGATGTCCGAGCAGATGCAGCGCCTGCAGAGGGTGGCCAACCGGGTGGTGTGGGTCAACCCGCTGAAGGCGTCACCGGGGTATGCGCCGCTGGCCCGGGGGATGGCGGCCGCCCTGCCCCACGTGGACGACTTCGTGGAGGGCCACAACCTCGAGTCGCTGGAGCGCCTGGCCCAACTGGTGCTCGCCGACACTCCCCGGGCGTCCCGGCCGTTGGGCGCGACCCACGCCGCAGGCCCGGCACTGACCGGAGCCTCGCAGTGAAGGAGATCCAAGAGTGAAGGGGATCCAAGAGTGAAGGGGATCCAAGAGTGAAGGGGATCCAAGAGTGAAGGGGATCCTGGTGTGAAGGAGATCCTGGCCGAACTCGACCGCTGGCAGCGGGCCGGCGAGCAGGCCGCGGTGGCTCGGGTCATCGACCTGGAGGGCTCGGGGCCGCGCTCGCCCGGCGCGGCCATGGCAGTCACCGCCGGCGCCGAGGTGGTCGGCTCGGTGTCTGGCGGCTGCGTCGAGGGCGCGGTGGTGGCCGAGTCGTTGGAGGTGATGGCCGCCGGCGACCGGCGAATCGTCACCTTCGGCTACAGCGACGACGAGGCCTTCGCGGTCGGGCTCACCTGCGGCGGGACCATCCACCTCTTCGTGGAGCCGCTGGAATGGGGTCCGGTCCATGACGCGCTCGCCTCGGATCTGGCCGGCGAGTCCCCCGCGGCGCTGGCCACGGTGGTGGAGGGTCCGGCGGTGGGCGCCAAGATGCTGGTCCGACCCGAGGGGATGCCGGCGGTCGGCTCGCTGGGCACCGCGGGCCTCGACCGCGCCGTGCAGCGGGACGCCCGGGGTGAGCTGGTGGCGGGCCGCTCGGGGCTGCGCCGGTACTCCACCGACGGCGAGTACTCCGAGCAGGGCGAGATCCGCGGCGCCGAGGTGGCCGTGTTCGTCGAGTCGTTCGCCCCTCCGCCCCGGATGCTGATCTTCGGCGCGGTGGACTTCACCGCGGCCCTCGCCAGGGTGGCCAAGGTCCTCGGCTACCGGGTGACGGTGTGCGACGCCCGGCCGGTGTTCGCCACCTCCAAGCGGTTCCCGATGGCCGACGAGGTGGTGGTCTCGTGGCCCGACCGGCTGCTCGACGAGGTCGGGCACGGGCTGGGCCCGCGGGACGCGGTGTGCGTGCTCACCCACGACGCCAAGTTCGACGTGCCCGCCATCTGTTCGGCTCTGGGCACCGATGTCGGCTACATCGGGGTGATGGGAAGCCGCCGCACCCACGACGACCGCACCCGCCGATTGGTCGAGGCCGGGGTGACACAGCAGCAGCTGGACCGGCTGCGCTCGCCCATCGGGCTCGACATCGGCGCGGCCACCCCCGAGGAGACGGCCGTCTCGATCATGTCGGAGATCATCTCTTTGCGCACCGGCCGCCAGGCCCGCGCCCTGTCCAGCACCAGCGGCCCCATCCACGACTGACCTCCGGCCCGACCGGCGCCCGTCGAGACCAGATGAGGGAACCGGGTGCATGACGTACCTGCGCCGGACAGCCGGGAGGCCGCAGAACAGCTTGGTGCTCCTCATCGGTCGCCAGGACCGGCGCCACGGCCTGGACACCCACGGCATCGGAGTTGCTTCAGTAGGCGCACCACGCGTGCTTGGACGGGCTGTCGCAGGGCTCCATCAGCACACCCCAGCACTTGGTGTCGGGTTGTGCCGGGCCTCTGGTGCGGTGTCCCGGTCTGGGGGGCAGAATGGGCCCGTGAGGGAGGATCACGACGAGGGCCCACGACTAGGGGTGGCTGCGGTGGTGTTGGCCGCGGGGGCCGGCGTCCGCTTCGGAGGAGACCGCCACAAGCTGCTGTGCGAGGTGGGGGGCGTGCCGCTGGTGCGCCGGGCCGTGGACGCGGCGCTGGCCGCCGACCTCGACGAGACCATCGTGGTGATGGGGGCGGTCGACCTGCTCGAGGTGCTCCCCGAAGAGGTGACGGTGCTGCACAACGAGGCCTGGGAGCTGGGCCAGGCCACATCGCTGGCCGCGGCCGTGAGCTACGCGGGCTCGCGGGGCCACCGGGCGGTGGTGTTCGGATGCGGCGACCAGCCCGGCGTGCCCGCCTCGGCGTGGGCCGCGGTGGCCGAGGCCGACGGCGACCTCGCGGTGGCCGACTTCGGCGGCGCCCGCCGGCCCCCGGTGCGGATCGGCGCCGCGCTGTGGAGCCACCTGCCCCTCACCGGCGACGAGGGCGGACGTGTTCTGATGCGCCGCAGACCCGAGCTGGTGCAAGCGATACCCTGCGAGGGGAACCCCGACGACATCGACACCCTGGAGGATCTGCGGAAATGGAACTGAAAGACTCATTCGAGGTGCCCTATCCGGTCGGCGCAGTGTGGGACGTGATCACCGACGTGGAGCGCATCGCGCCGTGCCTGCCCGGCGCACAGCTCACCGGCAGCGACGGCGACACCCACGAGGGGCTGGTCAAGGTCAAGGTCGGCCCCATCACGTCGCAGTACAAGGGCAAGGCCTCCTTCACCGAGCGCGACGACGCCGCCCACCGGCTGCTGATGTCGGCCAGCGGGCGCGACACCCGCGGCGCGGGCAACGCATCAGCGGAGATCACCGTCGCGCTCGAGTCGGTTACCGACACGTCCACCATGGTGAGCGTCCACACCGATCTCACCATCACCGGCAAGGTCGCGCAGTTCGGCCGGGGCGTGCTGGCCGACGTCAGTCGCAAGCTGATGGGGCAGTTCGCCGACAACCTGGCTGCGCTGGTCGCTGCCGATGCCGACTCTGATGAGCCCTCGGAGGCTGCCGGCGAGGCCACCGGGTCGGAGGCGGCCGGCGAGGACGCTGCGGCCGAGGCCGCCGCGGAGCCGGCGCCCCGGAGCGAGGTCGAGGCGGTCGACCTGCTGAGCGTGGCCGGCACTCCGGTCCTGAAGCGGCTGCTGCCGGTGATCGTGGCCGTCATCGTCGTGGTGATCGTGGTCATCATCGCGGTGGCTGCTTGACCGGCGGGGGTGGACCCCGGGCGCGCTAGCGTCTCGGGCGGTGTCTCACGCGCTGGGCTGTCGATGACTACCGCCACCTCCGGCGGCGACTACGAGCAGGTGGCGCACCTGCTGGGCCGCCCGCCGTCCGGCGATTTCGACGTGGTGGTCCGGGACGCCTCGGGGCGCCCCGCGGTCATCCGCAACGCCCCGATCCTTCACGGCGGGCGGCCCATGCCGACCCGCTACTGGCTGGTCGAGGAGCAGCTGCGCCGGATGGTCGGCCGCCTGGAGGCCGAGGGCGGGGTGCGGGGCGCGGAAGCGGCCGTCGACGCCTCGGAGCTGGCTGAGGCCCACGCCCGCTACGCCATCGAGCGCGACGCAGCTGTGCCCGACGGCCACGACGGGCCGCGTCCGTCCCACGGCGTGGGAGGCACCCGCCGCGGCGTGAAGTGCCTGCATGCCCACTACGCCTGGCACCTGGCCGGAGGCGACGATCCAGTGGGCCGTTGGGTGGCCGAACGTCTCGGCCCGGAGGCCGCGGCCTCACTGCGAAGGGTGAGGTGAGGGATCTGACGGACGAAGGCCAACCGGGAGGCGGTCGGGTGCTGACGGATTTGCTGAGGATGACCAGGCTGGGCGCGGCGGAAGCTCCGGGGAGGGCCAGGTGAGCGCCGCACCGGTGGCCGTGGTGGACTGCGGCACCAACACCACTCGCCTGTTGATCACCGGGGGGCCCGGTCCGGCCGTTCAACGGCGCTCGGACATCACCCGTCTCGGGCGGGGCGTCGACGCCACCGGTCGCCTCGACGACGGCGCCGTGCAGCGCACCCTGGAGTGCCTTCGCCAGTACCGGTCCGCCATCGACCGCCATAATCCTTCAGCAGTGAGGGTGATCGCCACCTCGGCGGCCCGAGACGCAGCCAATCGAGCCGAGTTCTTGGAACCGGCCGAAGCCATTCTGGGCGCAGCACCGGAGGTGCTGTCAGGGCGCGAGGAGGCCGAGCTGGCCTTCCGGGGAGCGGTCAGCGAGCTGGACCCGGCCGACGGCCCGTTCCTGGTGGTCGACATCGGCGGCGGGTCGACCGAGCTGTCCTACGGGGCGCAGCGCTGCAGCGATGCACTCTCGCTCGACATCGGCAGCGTGCGCCTCACCGAGAAGTACATCCATCACGACCCGCCGCAGCCCGAGGAGCTGGCGGCGTGCCTGTCGGTCACCGAGCTGCACCTCGACGACGCGGTGCGGGCCATCGGTGCTCTGAGCAGTGACTGCCGGCTGGTGGGGGTGGCCGGGACGGTGACCACGGTGGCGGCGGTGGAGCTGGGCCTGGCCGCCTACGACCGCGACCGGGTGCACCATTTCAGGCTGTCGAAGGAAGCGGCCGAGGACGTGTTCCGCACCCTGGCCACCGAGACGCTGGCCGATCGGGTCCACAATCCCGGCCTGCACCCCGGGCGCGCCGATGTGATCGTGGCCGGGGTGTGCATCCTGGTGAGGATCATGCGGTACTTCGATTTCGACGAGTGCCTCGTCTCGGAGGCGGACCTGCTCGACGGCCTGGCCCTGTCGCTGCTCGAGGCCTGACACCGGGCCGGTCCCGCCGTCGGCCGTCCTGTTCCCGCTCCTTCTGCGGGCTAGAGTGCGCGGCCGTGAGCACCGTGCTCGGGCGGCGAGTGCTGCTGCGGCCCCTGACACGCAACGACTTCGGTGAGTGGCGTGAGGTACGCCGGCGCAACCGTGCCCGCCTCAAGGAATGGGAGCCCCGGGCCCTGCCGGGGCGTCTCGACTCGACCGAGGATCCCCGAGCCTTCGCCGACCGCTGCTCGGCCCGTCGGCGCGAGCGCCAGAACGGGACCGGCTACGGGTTCGGGGTCTTCGTCGACGGCCGCTTCCGGGGCGAGATGAACCTGTCGTCGATCCAGCGCGGGCCGTTCCAGTCGTGCTACGTCGGCTACTGGATCGACGAGGCAGTCGCCGGCAACGGCTACACGCCGGAGGCCCTGGTGGTGGCGGCCCGCTTCGCGTTCGAGGAGCTGCGGCTGCACCGGCTGCAGGTGGCCATCGTGCCCCGCAACTCGGCCAGCCTGAGGGTGGTGGCCAAGCTCGGCCTCCGCTACGAGGGCCTGGCCGAGCGCTACGTCGAGATCAACGGGGTGTGGGAGGACCATCACCGTTTCGCCATCACCGAGGAGGAGTGGCGAGTCCGGGCCCCGGAGCTGATCTCGGAGTGGATCGCGCCCGTGCGCGATGGTCGAGCCGAGCCCCCCGTCTCGGAGCTTGTGCCGGGGCGTATCGACAACCCCGGCTGAGAGGCCGAGCGGGTAGGCGGGACAGTGCGGCCCATACGGCGCGCGGCCGTGGCCCGAGCGGCCCGTGAGCGCAGCGAACAAGAGCGGGAATGACACCGCTGCCGCATGAGGGGCTCTCACCTATTCGTGGACGCTCCAAGCGGCCGAGCGGGTAGGCGAGCTCCAGCGCAGGGCTCTAGCTCTCGGTCTCGGGACTGGCAGAGCGGCCCGCGGGGCGGATCTCGAGGATCAGGTCGCCGGGTTCGAGCAGCCCGCCCGCCGCGGCTGCGATCGACTCCACGGTGCCCGCGACCGGAGCGGAGATGGACGACTCCATCTTCATGGCCTCTATCACGGCCACGGTGTCGCCGGCCTCCACCCGGTCGCCGACCTCCACCGACACGTTGACGGCCCCCCTGAACGGCGCGGCCACGTGGCCCGGCATGGTCGGGTCGGCTCTGGCGTGCTCGGGCCGGTCCGAGGCCACCGTGCGGTCGAGGGTGTCGATGTCGCGGGGCTGGCCGTTGACCCTGAAGCCGACGGTGCGGATGCCCTCGTCGTTGGGCTCGCTGATCGATCGGAGTCCCAGCAGGAGCCGCACACCCCGGCCCAGCACCACCGCGGTGTCGTGCTCGTGGGGGTCGAGGCCGTACCAGAACAGCAGCGACGGCAGCACCGAGAGGTCGCCGTAGCGGTCCGTCTTCTCGGCCTGCTCCGCCGACGGTGTGGGGAACAGCAGCCGGTTGAGCGTGGCCCGGCGGTCGGTGGCCAGCCCGGCCTCGTCGGCCTCGGTGAGGTCCTTGTATGTCGGCGACCAGGACCGGCCCTCGGTGGCCCGGGTGCGGAACGGCTCGGGGAACCCGCCGGGGGGCGTGCCCAGCTCCCCGTGGAGGAAGCCGATGACGCTGTCGGGGAGGTCGACGCCGGCGGGGTCCTCCAGCAGCTGCTCGGGAGTGACCCCGGAGGCCACCAGGTGCAGGGCCAGATCGCCGACCACCTTCGACGACGGCGTGACCTTGATGGGGCGCCCGAGCAGCTCGTTGCAGGCGGCGTAGAGCCGCTCCACCTCCTCGAAGCGGTGGCCCAGGCCCAGCGCCCGGGCCTGTGACCGCAGGTTGGAGAGCTGGCCGCCGGGAATCTCGTGGCGGTAGACGGTGCCGGTGGGCGACTGCAGGCCGGCCTCGAACGGGGCGTACACCCGCCGGACCGCCTCCCAGTAGGGCTCCAGATCGCCGATGGCGTCGAGGCTGAGGCCCGTCTGGCGATCGGTGTCGTCGGTCATGGCCACGACCGAGGCGATCGACGGCTGCGACGTCATGCCCGACAGGGGCGGCGCCGCTGCGTCGATGGCGTCCACGCCGGCCTCGATCGCGGCCAGGTACGTGGCCAGCTGGCCTCCTCCGGTGTCGTGGGTGTGCAGGTGCACCGGCTGGTCGAAGCGCTCCCGCAGGGCCGCGACCAGCGTCGCGGCCGAGCCTGCCCTCAGCAGGCCGGCCATGTCCTTGATGCACAGGATGTGGACCCCGGCTTCGACCAGCTGCTCGGCGACCGTCAGGTAGTAGTCGAGGGTGTACAGGTCCTCGGCAGGGCTGGACAGGTTGCCCGAGTAGCAGATGGTGCCCTCGGCCACCGCCCCCGCCTCGAGCACCGCGCTGATGGCCGGAGCCATCTGGTCGATCGAGTTGAAGGCGTCGAACACCCGGAAGATGTCCATGCCGGTCGCCGCGGCCTCTTCCACGAAGTGGCCGGCCACCGAGTCCGGGTAGGGGGAGTAGCCGACGGTGTTGCGGCCTCTCAGCAGCATCTGGGTGCAGATGTTGGGGGCGGCCTCCCGGATCCGGGCCAGGCGCTCCCAGGGGTCCTCGTGCAGGAACCGCAGGGCCACGTCGAAGGTGGCGCCTCCCCAGCACTCCATGCTCAGCAGCTGCGGCATGGTGTGGGCCATCTCGCGGGCCCCGGCCACCAGGTCGATGGTCCGCAGCCGGGTGGCGAGTATCGACTGGTGGGCGTCGCGCAGGGTGGTGTCGGTCACCTGCACCGTGGCCGCGGCCCGCAGGTCGGCCGCGAACTTCTCGGGACCGAGCTCCAGCAGCCGCTGGCGCGACCCGGCCGGAGGCCGGCCCGTGTGGGCATCGGGCAGCTTGGACGCCGGGCTGACCCTGGTGGGGGCGGGGCCGTGGGGTAGGTGGACGGTCACGTCGGCGAGGTACCGCAGCAGCCGGGTCGCCCGGTTGGCCCCCACCGACGCTGCGGTCAGCTCGGGCCGGTCGTCGATGAAGCTGGTGGTGACCGGTGCGGCCCTGAACTGCTCGTCGCCCAGGATGGCCTGCAGGTAGGGCTGGTTGGTCGACACGCCGCGGACCCGGTACTCGGCCAGGGTGCGCTGCATGCGGCGCACGACGGTCGGGAAGTCCTTGCCCCGGCAGGTGATCTTCTCGATCATCGAGTCGAAGTGGGGGGTGATCTCCACCCCCTGGTACACGCAGCCGTCGAGGCGCACCCCGGCGCCGCCGGCCGGGCGGTAGGCCACGATCCGCCCGGTGTCGGGGCGGAAGTCGTTGGAGGGGTCCTCGGCGGTGACCCGGCACTGCAGGGCGAAGCCCCGCAGGCTGATGCTGTCCTGGGTGAGGCCGAGGTCGCCGAGGGTGGCCCCCGAGGCGACCAGCAGCTGCGATTCCACCAGGTCGACGTCGGTGACCTCCTCGGTCACGGTGTGCTCGACCTGGATGCGGGGGTTCATCTCGATGAAGACGTAGCGGCCGGCGCCGTCCACGAGGAACTCGACGGTCCCCGCGTTGCAGTAGCCGATGGAGGAGGCGAAGCGGACCGCGTCGTCCAGCAGGCCGGCCCGCACTCCGGGGTCGAGGTCGCGTGCCGGCGCCATCTCGACCACCTTCTGGAAGCGGCGCTGCACCGAGCAGTCGCGCTCGTAGAGGTGCACGACGTCGCCGGCGCCGTCGGCGAGGACCTGAGCCTCGATGTGGCGGACGCCGGTCATGGCCTCCTCCAGGAACACGGTGGAGTCGCCGAAGGCGCTGCCCGCCTCGCGCCGGGCCGCCTCGACGGCCTCGGCCAGGTCCGAGGGGCGCTCGACCCTGCGCATGCCCCGTCCGCCGCCGCCGGAGGAGGCCTTGACGAACAGAGGGAACCCGATCCCGGAGGCGAGGTCGGCGGCGCCGGCGGGGTCGTCGATGGGCGGCGACTGGCGCAGCACCGGCAGGCCGGCCTCATCGGCGGCCCGCCGGGCCCGCATCTTGTTGCCGGTCAGCCTCAGCACCGCCGCGCTCGGCCCGACGAAGGTGACCCCGGCGGCGTGGCAGGCCTCGGCCAGGTCGGGGCTCTCGGAGAGGAACCCGTATCCGGGGTAGACGGCGTCCGCCCCCACCTCGACCGCCTTGGCCACGATGGCGTCGTGGTCGAGGTAGGCCCTCACCGGCCGGCCGGCCTCGCCGATCACGTAGGCCTCGTCGGCCTTGATCCGGTGCAGGGCGCCGCTGCGCTCCTCTTCGACGGGGAGGATGGCGACGGTACGGATCCCGAGCTGCGTGGCCGCCCGGAAGGCGCGGATCGCGATCTCGCCCCGGTTGGCCACCAAGAGCTTCTCCATGACCTCCCCTGTACCAGGCTCCGGCTCCGGCGTGCGCGTCGGATCGCCCCACGCGGCCACGGACATTACATCGCCTCGGCGCGCCGGTGCTTCCTTCCCCCGATCAGGCTCGGAGCGGGTCAGGGCTTGGAGGCGATCTGCGACTGGAGCCTGCGGACCAGGTCCTTGAACGGAGCCTGCTTCATGGACCACAGCTGCGGGTGCAGCTCGCGCTCGACGGCCGCCTCCGAGTCTGTGACCTCGTCCAGGCACAGGATGGTCGCCTTGGTCCGGGCCACCAGCTCCTTGGGCTGGGCCGCGGCCCTGGCGGCCAGCTCGTGGGCCCGGTCGAGGAGGTCGTCGTCGTCGACGACCTGCCAGGCCAGCCCGGTGCGGTGGGCGTCCTCGGCCGACAGCACCTCGCCGAAGACCACCATGGCCATGGCGGTGGTGCGGTCGGTGACGTGGCGCAGGCGCCAGGTGTGGCCTCCGCCGGGGTGCAGCCCGATCTGCAGGAAGCGGGAGTCGAAGCGGGCCCAGCGGCGTCCGGCCAGCACGATGTCGCAGGCCAGGACCATGTTCATCCCGGCCCCGACGGCGGCGCCGTTGACTGCGGCGACGGTGGCCAGCGGCGAGTGGGCCACCCGCAGGAAGCCCTCGTAGATGCGGGTGATGCCGGTGGACTCCGCGGCGAGCAGGTCGTCGAGGTCGGCGCCCGCGCAGAATCCCCTGCCTGCGCCGGTCACCACCAGAGCGCCGATGGCCGGGTCGGGCTCGAGCTCGTCGAGGGCTGCGCAGATCTCGTCGTTCATGGTCTGGTTGATGGCGTTGCGCTTGCTGGGATCGTTGAGCGTGAGTCGGGCCACGCCGTCGGAGATGTCGATGTTCACGAAAGGCATGGTTCGCAGTATGGCGCGGCACAGATACGAAATCGGCAGCCGTTCCGGGTGCCCGGCGCCCACTGCGCCGCCGGATTCGTGGGGTGGCGATGCTGCTGGCGGGACTCGGGTCGGCAGCACCGGGCGCGCCCGGCGGTACGGTGCTCCGGTGCCCCCAGCTGTGTTCGCCTCCTTCGGTCATCGCAGCTACCGCTACTTCTGGTTCGGCGGGTTCACGGCCAACTCGGCGCGCTGGTTCCAGTACGTGGCCCTGCCCGCCGTCGTATGGGATCTCACCGGAAGTCCTGGCTGGGTCGGCTTCGCAGGGTTCGGGCAGTTCGCGGCGATGGCGGTGGTCGCGCCGGCTGCGGGGGTGCTGGCCGACCACTACTCGAGACGCCGGATCCTCATGGTCTCGCAGTCCCTCATGGGCCTGGTCGCGGTGGTCATGGCCCTGGCCTGGATGCAGGGTGTGCGCTCGCCGGCCGCCTACGTCGCGCTGGCCGCGGCCTCGGGGCTGGCGGGAGGTCTGAACCTGCCCGTCTGGCAGGCCTTCGTGAGTGAGCTGGTGCCCCGCGAGCTGCTCCTCAACGCGGTGACCTTGAACTCCGCGCAGTTCAACAGCTCGCGACTGGTCGGCCCGATGCTCGGGGGCATCACCGTGGCCGCGGCCGGCCCGGCGGTCGCATTCTGGGTCAGTGCGGCCGGCGTCCTGGTGGTGCTGTTCGCGCTGGTGCGCGTCGAGTCCCGCAGGGCGGCGCGGTCGTCTGGGATCCCGAGCATGAGGCTGATACGCAACACGGTGGCTGTGGCCCGGTACGTGCGGGCCCGCCGCGGTCTGGTGGTCGCCTTCGTTGCGGTTGCGCTGATCGGCTCGGTCGGGTTGCCGATCCAGATCCTCAGCGTGGTGTTCGCCGAGGACGTGTTCGCGCGGGGACCGGGCGGGTTCGGCCTCATGCTCACCATGCTCGGCGCGGGCGCGGTGGCGGCTGCTCCCGTGGTGGCGTCACTCGGTGGACGGGTGTCGCGGTCGATGATCCAGCGGGTCGCACTCCTCGTCTACGGCACCGCCGTGCTGGCCCTCGCGGTCGCACCCACGTTCGTGTCGTATCTGGTTCCGTTGGTGGTGATCGGGGCAGCCCACCTTGCGACTGCGAGTGCTCTCAACACCGCGGTCCAGCTCCAGGTGGACGAGGAGCGCAGGACCCAGGTGCTGTCGCTCTACATCATGGTGCTGATGTCGTCCAATCCTCTGGGGCAGCTCGCTCTCGGTCAGCTGATCGAGTTCATCGGACCGCGGCCCGCCTTCGGCGTCTACGGCGCGGCGCTGCTGGCAGGCACGGTCGGGCTCCACGCATCGGGCTGGTTGCGGGAGCTGGATGTGGAGGTCGGGGAGTACTCCCCGGAGGTGATGCCCGAGGTCCATCCGACCACCCCGTCGCCTCCCCGCCGCGAGGGGTGTTCCTAGAGGCCGAGCGGCCAGGCCCGCCACTCACACCCCACGAATTCGCGAAGGCTCGAGTTCTCCGACCCTTCACCGCCCGGACGAACGATCCGCTGGAGCGCCATACCCTCTCTCCGGGACTCTCGACGCCCCGGTCCGACGCCCCGGTCACGTCGTGGAGTACGTCAGAAGATGTGGGGCTTGTCCTGTGATTGTGCGAGGTGGATCACCGGGTGACGCGGACACCGCCGCCCCCGCAGTCCCTCGCGGCCGGCGCGGTCCCGCACTCCGGGCAGCGGCGGCGGCCCGTCAGCCACCGGCGGTCTCCTGGCGCTCCTGGCGGTCAGCGGCGGCCTCCTGGCGGCGGCGCTCGCGGTCAGCGGCGTGGGCGTCCAGCAAGTCTTGAGTGGTACACGTCCACTCCTCGTAGCAGGCGATGGCGTCATCCAACGATTGCGGCGGTTGGGTGGTCGTGGTCGTGGGCGGCGGTGGTTGGGTGGTCGTGGTCGTGGGCGGCGGTGGTTGGGTGGTCGTGGTCGTGGGCGGCGGTGGTTGGGTGGTCGTGGTTGTCGGCGGTGGTGGTTGGGTGGTCGTGGTTGTGGGCGGTGGTGGTTGGGTGGTCGTGGTTGTCGGCGGCGGACCGCTGCCTTCGGGCTCGCCCTGCTCGGGCTGCTCCGGTCGTCCCTCCTGAGGTTTGTCCTCCAGCGGTTCCTCCGCGACGACCTTCTGCAGCCCCGGCGGGAGCAGCGGGTCGAGTTCGATGATCGTCGGCCGATGCAACTGCAGCTTGTGAACCGTCAGTTTCACGGGGGTCACGAAACTGCATCTCGTGACGTCCGCGGCGTTCCCGTTGCGGATGTACAAGATGTTGAACGTGAACGGGAACTGGTCGCGGAACGGCGGCCTCTCGTCGACATACTCCGGACGGGGGCTGAACGTGAACGTCGCGGTGTACGTCAGAAGAACGTGGGACTTGTCCTTTGATTGTGAGTAGTGGATCGTCGAGTGAGGACCATTGAGGAAGGGGTGGAGGTAGACGTGCACTCGGCGATCTCGCGGTTCCGGATAGGTGATGGCGACCGTGAACGAGTCCGTCATGGTGTGCGCCATCCAGCTGTCGCCGGTGCGGACCGCTGTTGTGCCGTTGACCGCGACACCGCTGAGCCCGCAGTCATACGCGGCCTGCGCGGTCTGCACGGGCACCACCAACGCAGCCAGCAACGAAACCGCGACCAGTGCGACGGTCGTGGTCCTCCGAGTCAGGACCCTGATCATGTGCCCCCCCCCCCCCCCCCGGAGACCGGGGGATGGTGTAGACCGTCTACCACAACCTTCGTCGATGTGGAGACCTTCATTCGACTGTATCAGATATATCACACTCGTGCCCGCGCCGGCGAGTTGAGCGATCGCCGCGGCACGCGTCATCGATGCCGAGACATGCCTCGCCACCGACGACCGCAACGAGGCGCTGATGGATGCCGCACGCACACTCGGGTCGAACGTGCGAACAGTCCGAGCCTGAGCCTTCCGGCAGGCATGAATGCGACCACGGGCGTCGCCCGTGCACAGGTGCCTGCTGCCTGGCCGCGCTCACTCGCAGAGCCGGCCGCTCACCAGTCCTCGGAGCGGCCTTCGGCTGACTCCTCGAGGTAGGCCCTGCCCTCGTCGCAGTCGGGCTGAACCGGGCACCATCGGCATGCCGGGCCCGGCGCCACGGTCGGGTGGCGCCGACCGCCGACCAGCTCGACGTAGCGCTCGGCGCCGTCGATCACCCGCTCGGCGGCCGACAGCAGCAGGTCCTCGGTCACCTCCTCCGGGTGGATGCGGCCCTGGTCGAGGTAGTAGGTGGCCAGCAGGCGGGGCGGCAGGATCCGCAACGCCTCGAGCAGGGCGTAGAAGCGGAGGTCCTCGCGGTGGGCGGGGGAGAACGAGCCCGTCTTGAAGTCGATGACCACCTTGCCGGCCACGGTGCCGTCGGGCTGGCCCAGGGTGAGGTCCGGCTTGCCCGACAGCACGATCGCCCCTGCGTGCAGCGAGGCCCTTATCGGGCTCTCGGTCGCCGGCCGCCAGGCCGGCTTCAGCGGCGGGAAGCACTCCTGGAACTGGGTCATGGCCGCGCTCGTCCCGGCCCGGAGCTCGGCCCGCTCGGCCTCCGAGCAGGTCGCCAGGTAGTCGGCGATTCCCTTGTCGGCGTTCTGGAGGCTGGCCATGGCCTCGTCCACCAGCACCATCGGGGAGTTCTCACCGCTCCAGTGCACCGACAGCTCGATGGCCTTGTGCATGACCGTGCCCCGGGCGATGGGCGGCGACCACTCGAACGGCTCGGATCGCTGGGCCAGGAACTTCCGCTCGCATCCGAGCACCTGGGTGAGCATGTACTTGCTGAGGAACAGGCTGTCGTCGTCGAACGAGTCGGCTCCGATGCGCTCCACCAGCGGCTCCAGACGGTCCTCGAGATGGGCTCGAAGCTCGTCGCGCAGGCCGGGGTCGAACTTGGGGCGAGCGTCTCTCGGTGCCCCGAGCAGGGTCACGACTTCCTGCTGGGCCGGGTTGTGCTGGTCGGCGTGCATGGGGCTCGAAGCGGCTCCTGCGAGTGGGGGAGGGGCTCATGTCACACCCCCGTGCGACGATAGCTGCCATGGGAATCACATCGCTCGACTTCGGCTCGGCGGCTCGCGCCCTGGGCCGGGCCGCCCGCCTGCGGGATCTGGTCGTGCCGGTGTTCGCCAGCCCTCCGTCCCGCCGAGACCTCGACCGGTCCATCCGCCGCCGCAACGGATCGCCGATCGTGTCGGTGCGTCTCAAGGGCCGGCCCCGGAGTGCGGTGCTGGCCGACATGATCGAGGGGATCGTGGTGGCCAACTACCTCACCGGCGCCCGGGCCGACCTGGCCCGCTCCGCCCTGTGGCTCGCGGTCGACGGCGACTCGGCTGCGGATCCGGCCACCGAATTGCCGGCTGCCGACGGTGCTGACGAGCGGCGCGGGAAGCGAGCAGCCACCGAGGCGCCGGTCCGGACGAATGGCAGCGGTGCCGCGGCGGGGCGCGGGCAACCGGGAGCCACCAGTGCGCTACCGCAAGAGAGCGTCGCCGCTTAGAGCTCCCGCACTCGGGTGGATGAGGCGTGACGGACTAGGTTGACGACCGTGCCCGGGTGGCGCAACTGGCAGACGCGGCCCGCTTAAAACGGGCTGCCCCAACGGGCATGTGGGTTCGAGTCCCACCCCGGGCACCATGAACCACCCAAAATAGCCTCTGAGCTTCATATATCGGCTGAGCACTCGATTGGTTACCACTTTGGTTACAGCTCCGTCAGATCAGCCGTCTGCGGCGTCATGGCCTGAGTCGAAGCAGTGCTCGCCACTCGACTCGGGATGCGGAACCTAGGTCCTCTCGGCCGCATGCCACGTAGTCGTCGGAGCCTTATGCGACACCGAATGCAGGCATATCATGACGACGCCATGGAAGCCTCGAGACTGATTGCGTCGTTCGGCCGGTACGTTGACAACCGGGAGGCGACCATTCTCGTGGGCGCTGGCTTGTCGCGGGAGGCTGGCTACCCGGACTGGCCGGGCCTCTTGGAGAAGGTACGGGACGCGCTGGGGCGGCCCGACCTGAAGGATCTCCCATTGCTGGCGCAGTACTACACAAGAGAGTTCTCCGAAGGAGACCTGCAGCACCTAATCCGGCAGGAACTCAAACGAGACCCGCTGCCACAACCCACGCGGTGTCATGACCTACTAGCAGCGCTTCCGCTCGCGGAGATCTGGACAACCAACTACGACGACTTGATCGAACGCGCCATGGCGGACGGTGCGCGCACCTTTGTCAGCGACGACGACCTTGCCCGAGCAGACGGCAGCATGGGGTGCCGCGTCTACAAGATGCACGGCTCACTCACGCACCCGGATCAAGAACTGATCATCGCAAGAGACCAATACATCCGTTACCCCGATTCGCACAAGCGCTTCTGGGCGCTGCTTCAAGCGAGCTTCCTCACCAAGAGCTTCCTGTTCCTCGGCTTCAGCTTTGAAGATCCCAACTTCGACCAGGTCTTTCAGGCGATCCGACGAGCACGCTATGGCATCCACCGCGAGCACTTTGCTGTGTTGCGGGAGCCGTCTGGAGAGCAGGAGAAGATTCTCTTCAGGCTTCGCCTCAAGGATCTGGAAGCGATCGGCATCAATGTTGCAGCGATTGATGAGTACTCCCAGCTTGAGGTGCTGCTCAAGCAACTGATTGCACGCTGTCGGCCATGTCGTCTGTTCATAGCGGGGTCACCGCCCGAGGAGAAGCCAGACGTCGGAGACAGCTACCCGTCGATCGATCTGCCTGAGCCGATGTCAGACTTCGCGGATCAACTGGGAGCTGCCTTCGAAGAGACATCGGTGGCCTTGAGTGCTGGCGGCGCGTTTGGTGCGCGGGTCGGCTACGCGCTTCTCAGAAGGCTGCAGGAGACTGGCGGGCTCCACGCTGAGCGGTTCATGTTGCTGAGGCGGAGCAAGGATCAGCCCCTGGATGAGCCGAGCCAGCGATTAGGCAGCATCGTCTTCCAGGGGTCGGACGAACACGAATTGCGCGATGCGGCGTTCGGCGGGGCGCGCGCCGTTCTGGCGATCGGTGGTGGATCCGGTACTGCCGACGAGATCATGCGAGCGCAACAGGACGGACTCGGAGTTGTCCCGATAGGCAAGTTCGGTGGCTCGGCGCTGCAGGAGTGGACTCGCATCAGCGAGAGTCTGGAGGACTATCGGCTTGGCGGACTGCCCGTAGACCGGGCGGACTTCAACTCGCTCCGCTACGGCGGCCCGCAGGAGTGCTCCCGAGCCGCGGCTCGCCTGTCAAAACAAGCGTTGTATATTCCTCAAGGAGGTTGAAGGCATGACGGCTACCACGACCGCTACCGGCGATGGCTCTGGTTCGCCTATTGACGTGATGTGGTCCGTCGACCAGGTTGCTCGCCTGCTGGCCCTCGCCGAGCAGACTGATCGCTGCGACGGCTGGTTCACCGCGGACGATCTGCAGCGGCTGTCTCTCGACACGCCCTGTGAGGACGACGGCGAGAAGTGGCGAACCGCCATCGCGAGACTAGGTGAGCAATTCACCAACTTCCAAATCTTCTTGGCTGATTCCCCTGGCTATCCGCATTTCTTGCTCCAGACGGCACATGCCCCTGCAGTCCTGTTCGTTCGAGGCTCGCTGGACAGCAACGGCGCGGGCTCTGTGGCAATGGTTGGAAGCCGTGACGCGAGCGAGCAGGCCGCCGAAGCGGCAGGTGAGGTCGCGGCCACCCTTGCCGACGGCGGCACAACCATCGTGTCGGGGCTCGCCCGCGGTGTCGACACCGCTGCTCACCGGGGAGCTCTCGACGCCGGCGGACGCACAACCGCTGTCGTCGGCACGGGTATCGATGTGGTCTTCCCTCCGGAGAACCGGCATCTCATGGAGCGGATCGTTCGCAACGGCGCGGTCGTGTCGCAGTTCCCGCCAGGTCTAGGTCCGTCCAAGACCAGCTTCCCGGTGCGCAACGCTGTGATCGCCGGACTGTCCAGCGCCAGTGTGGTCATCGAAGCCGAGGAACTCAGCGGCACCCGCATCGAGATGGACTACAGCCTCGAGTTCAACCGGCCGGTTCTGCTATGGGCGCCCGTGCTGGGCAAGAGGCCCTGGGCGCGCGGCCTCGCCGCCGCTGACGACAACGTCCATCTGGTGTGCTCAGCATCGGAGATCAGGGAACTGGCCTTCCAGCACTGAGATGAACCAGGCGCTCGCCTCTCTCGGCGATTCGCTCGCGTCCGACTGCGTCACCGTGCCGATGCAGGGCCCCGATGTGTGTCCCATCTGCCGGGGACATCGCGACGAGACCGAGGGTCTCTGCGACAGCTGCACCGTCTGCCACCAGATTCTCGGGTCCCTCCGGCCGGTCGTGCCGATATCGCTGTACGCAAAGCCATCGACAATGCGAGACCGACTGCGGCACTACAAGGACAGCGACGACGCATCGACGCGCCGACGACTGAGCCGAGAGGTGGCCGCGCTCATCGAACGCTTCTTCACTCAACACAGCGCATCGCTCGCGCACCGACTCGGGTCCTGGGACGCCGTGTGCATCGTGCCCTCCACTGATCGCGAGCCGCCTCACCCCCTCGCGCGGGCGCTGTCGGACCACAACGTTGCGTGTCTCGGACCGCTCGAACACTTGCTGCGCCGAGGGCCCGGCGGGGTCGCGCACCGCAGACCTGACCGCCGCGCCTTCGAGCCGACGACCGCAGTCGCGGGCCGCCGCGTACTGCTGCTCGACGACGTATTCACCACCGGCGCAAGATCGCAGTCGGCCGCACTCGCGCTAAACGAAGCCGGTGCCGACGTGCCAGCCATCGTTGTAGTCGCCCGGCGAATCAATCCCGACTGGCGCCCAGAAGTCGCCGAGTGGTGGAACCACCAACTTGCGATCCCCTTCTCGTGGTCCACTTGAACACGTTCTTTCTGTCCGGACTTGAGCGGGGATCGGCGATGAGGGAGTGACGATGTCACAGCGCTGGCGATCGTAGGGCGCTGCTCGACACCCTCACTCCGACCTGAAACGCGGAGAGCCCCATATGGTCAACGGCTCCGCCGTGGGGCGCCGAGCGCTTGCGCCGAGCACGGTGTGTGGTTCGACGCTGAGCTGCTCAACGCGTAGGTGCCCTACGAACGCCCAGAACTCGACGTCGATCTTCCACAACGTCATCCCCGCGGAGATCGTGGCCTTCGCCAACGAAGTAGCCCTTACAGTCGCCGAACGTGAGAGTCAGAACATCAACGCCCGACGCCGCTACGGCAACGACAGCAGCGGAGGCCGTGGAATGGACCGGTAACCGGCCGCCACCGACAAACGATGTCCTCACGGGCACACGCACCACGCTTTTTCTGGATCCACCGAAGCGGCGGGTGCGCGGTGGGGGTTGCGTCCACCAGAATGAACCGCAGGGCGCGGTGCCCGACAAGAAACGGCTGCGATGCCAGACGGCTTGTGCGGTGGCACACTGTTCCGCGGGTGGGTCTCGAGTCCCACCCCGGGCGTGGAAGACGAAGTTCGCATTCGCAAGGAGGGCTTGATGGCCGATTGCTCATTCGTGGGGCTGGGGGTGATGGGCTTTCCGATGGCCGGCCACCTTGTGGCGGCCGGTCATGACGTCACGGTCTACAACCGCACGGCGTCGAGGGCCGAGGCCTGGGTGGGCGAGCACGGCGGCACGGCCGCTCCCACGCCCGCCGGAGCGGCAGCCGATGCGGAGTTCGTGTTCGTGTGCGTGGGAAACGACGACGACGTCCGCTCGGTCACCACCGGCGAGGGGGGCGTGCTGGAGGCGATGGCCTCGGGATCGGTCCTGGTCGACCACACCACCGCGTCGGCCGACCTCGCCCAGGAACTGCACGCGGCCGCGGCCGAGCGGGGGGTCGGGTTCGTGGACGCGCCCATCTCCGGGGGACAGGCCGGCGCGGAGAATGGCGCGCTCACTGTGATGTGCGGCGGCGACCAGGCCGATTTCGGCCGGGCCGAGCCGGTGATCGACGCTTACGCGAAGGCGGTGACCCTGCTGGGCGGGCCCGGCAGCGGCCAGCGAACCAAGATGGTCAACCAGATCTGTATCGCAGGGCTGGTCCAGGGTCTGGCCGAGGGGATCGACTTCGCCCGCCGGGCCGGGCTCGACGTCGAGCAGGTGGTCGACACCATCTCGCAGGGCGCGGCAGGCTCGTGGCAGATGGCCAACCGGGGGGTCACGATGGCCCGGCGCGAGTTCGACTTCGGCTTCGCCCTCGACTGGATGCGCAAGGACCTGGACATCTGCTTCGCCGAGGCCGAGCGGGTGGGCGCCACCCTGCCGATCACCGCGGTGATCGACCAGTTCTACGCCCGCCTCCAGCGCCAAGGCCACGGCCGCTGGGACACCAGCTCCCTCATCGAACTCCTGGTAGACGGCTAGGCACGCTCATGAGCAGGGATCCCAGGCTGCTCCTGCTGGTCGCATTGGCCACACTGGCTGGGATCGTGCTGCTGCCTGAGTGGCTGGGGATCCTGATCCTGCCGGTGATGGTGTTCGTAGCAGCCTGGCTCTTTCCGGAACATCCGGTCATCACAGCCACCGCTCTAACCGCGTTGACGGTACTGCCCGGCATCGTGCTGCTGATCATGAACGCAGACTCCTGGTTCACCCACTACTGGGACGGCTACAACCTGCTGAGCTTCGACCTCGTGCCCGCATACCTGCTGGTGGCCATGGACTTCTTCGTGAACATCCTCGTCGCTTGGGGATGGATGGTCTTCGTGGCCTACATGGGTGCGGGCATTGCGCTGCGCCTACGGAACCGGAGCCGGGCAGTAGCCGCCTAGCGCCTCAACACGGACCGATCTGTCTCCCGTTGCGCTCTGGCGTTGTGCAGGACGGCTCGGGCGACGCCGAGGTCATCGCCGCCGTCGACGGTGTCGTGCTGGGTTGCGCTCTGGCGTTGTGCAGGACGGCTCGGGCGGCCGCTGGCCCTGCACGGGCCGATGGAGCGGTGAGGTGATCGAGGGCGTCGGCCATGCACTGGTGGAATGTGCGCCGCTCGTCGGGACCGGCCTCGGCGGCCTGCTTCTTGTCGATGTCGTACAGGCGGCGGGCTTCGGCTTCGAGCCGGTTGCCGATGCGCCCGCCGGCGACGGGATCGAAGGTGCCGTGCAGTTCCACGGTGCCGTCGTCGCTGTCCCAGATGCGTACGCAGCGACGGGCCCGCAGCCGCCGGTAGTCGGCCTCGCCGCCGCCGTCCTGGCGGTCTGCGGCCCACCGGCGGGCTTCGCGGGTGAACTGGTCGGGGCGCATCGATTGAGCCTTGGCCAACAGGTCGCTGTCGGACTCGACGTCGGCGGCGCTTGTCTTCTCGATGGTCTCGGCCAGCCGCTTGATGTTGGCCTGCGGCACTCTTCCGCTCTCGGCTGCGTCGCGCACCGCGGGCGCGGCCTCGATCACTCGTGCCGTCTTGACCTGGCTGCGTGCCTCGCGCCGAGTCAGCCCGGCAGTGTCCGCCAGCACCTGGGTGCCGCCGTCGCCGTGGCGCTCCGCGCCGGCGACCACCTTGGCCGCGCCAACCTGGAAGGCCGTGTCGTTCGGCCGGATAAGCGCGGGCTGGTAGCGCTGGGGGAGCTGGGCCGCCAAGCGAACGCCACGTACCTCATCACCGATGTTCGATCCTGATCGGCCCACCTCTGTCGACCCCTCGAAGGCCCCCCACCGGTAGTAGCCTCGACAGGTCCGTGTCAGCCGCATGCAAGGCTGTGGCATCAGGAACTGGCCGTGGCATTTGGGTGCCCTCTAGCTTCGGCTGACCTGATGCTGTGACCGTACGCTCGCATCATCGTTGCATCACTGATCGGTTACATGGCCTCAGCATTACCGTTCGGTGACACCGGATGTAGGATGAGGGTATGGCACAGGCGAGCAATGAACGCCCCACGCTGCGACACATGCGCAGGCCTCACGAGGTCGGCGCAGCGCTGCGCGCTGCACGCGAGGGGCTGGGGCTGACCCAGGCCGAGGTCGCGTCGACGGCCGGGGTCTCACGGAAGTGGCTCTCTGAGGCCGAGGGCGGCAAGGCTGCGGTGAGCCTGGGCCTGGTGCTGGGGGTGCTGGACGTTCTGGGATACCAGATGGAGTTCGTGCCGCAGCCCGACGAACTCGACCTCGAAGCGCATCTCGACCACCTCAGCTCAACTCACGAAGACAGCTCGTGGCAGGCGTCGACGTTCTCATAGAGGGCCGCCTCGCCGGCTCGATCGATCTGCCTGGCTCGGGGTGGCCGCGGCTGCGTTATGACAGTGCATACGTTCAGGCGTCGTCTGCGACGCCGTTGTCGACTCGGTTCGTGGTCGAGCGGCCCGACCACTCGGGCGAGGCTCTGGCGAACTGGCTGGTTGGGCTGTTGCCTGACGACGACCGCGTGCTCGATTCGCTGCGGGAGCGTTACGGAACCCACAAGTCGCGGCCGCTGGACCTGCTGGGCACCCCGATCGGCGAGGACTGCGCCGGCGCGGTGCAGTTCTGCCCGCCCGAGCGCACGGAGGACCTGCTCGCCGGCCGTGGCGGGCTGCATCACCTGAGCGTCGATCAACTGGTCGAGTGCCTCGAGGAGATCCGCCGTGATCCCGCCTACAGGCCCGAGGGGTACGACCCGGGCGGCGGTTTCAGCCTCGCTGGGATGCAGCCGAAGATCGCCCTGCGCCACACGCCATCGGGGTGGGCGTTGCCGTGGGGGGCCGAACCCACAAGCCACATCATCAAGATCACCCGCCACGAGTCCTACGCGCACGAGGCGCTGATGGAGCATGTGACGATGGCCACGGCCCGAAGCCTCGGCCTGCGGGTCCCGCACACAGGCGTGATCCGCCGTGGCGATCTCGAAGCGATCGTGGTGACCCGATACGACAGGACGACGAGCGACGGACGGTTGGTGCGCGTCCATCAAGAGGACCTCTGCCAGGCGTCTGGGCTGCACCCCGACTACAAGTACCAGCGCGACGGCGGCCCCTCCCCGGCAGAGGCAGCCGCGCTGTTGAGACGAGTCGTTGGCGCACCCGCGGCCGCTGCGGCCGTCGACCGACTGCGCGATCAGCTGATCTTGCAGTGGCTGGTCGTTCACAACGACGCCCACTCCAAGAACTTCTCGATCCTGCTCGCCGGCGGGAACCGCTCCCTTTCTCCGCTGTACGACGCCTGCAGTTGGCTGCCGTGCCGGTGCCGGACTCCGATCTCCAAGCTGCGCATCGCCATGAAGATCGGACGCGACTATCGAATCAGCACCGCGGACCGGGCTGAAGCTCTCGCCCGCCTAGCGGACGCGCTGGGTCTCGGCAAGCTGGCCACCGCCCGGCGCTTTGAGGAACTCGCCGCCGGGCTGCCTGACGCCTTGCGCCAGACGGTGGACTCGCTGCCCGCCATCGACCAGGCCCGGCCCATCGTGGCCGACTACGTCATCGAACAGACACAGCGAGCGCAACACTGCGAGAAGATCGCAGCGACCGCCGCCAGACAGGCCGCTCCCCGCCGTTCCCCGCCAGCAACGGTCGTCGCTGCCAGCGTGCAGCAGAAGCCGACGACCTGCCAGCATCCCTGCCCAACCAAGGGCGGAAAGCCCTGCGGGAAGAAGATCGGCGCCTCGGGCCGTTGCGGCGTGCCCGCACACGACCGTCATCGCTCCTAGCTGGTAGCTGGGACACAACACCGCGCGAACCCGCACGTTTCCCCGGGGCCCGGAACTTCAGATCTCGCACCGACTTGCGCGGGGCCCGAGTCAACCCCCACAGGCCAGCGAGAATCAACCACGTCTCGCTTCAGGCAAACGCGTAATGAAGAGGCTCGGAGCCGATTTTCTGCAGCATGTAATCCCGCTCTGGGAACTGCTCGCTGCCGTGGGCGTCGGCCTCCTCTACAGTGTCGAACACATCGACAAGCTGGCCATCCCGCATCAAAGCGACCTTGCCGCGATGCTCTCGCTCCAACTGCTCCTTGTAGTCGGCCACGTAGGCCGGGAAGTTGACGTTGATCTGATGTTGGATGTGCTCTAGATCGGTCATACCACCCTCCTTCCCCGGTGTCCTACACGCAACTATAGGCAGCACCCCTCCGTCAACCCCCAATTCTGGGGCTGTGCAATATGTCACGGTCCTCGTTTCGCGTGCCGGTAGAGCTTGCCCAGGTTTGGCGCAGTGCGGAGGCCGTCTTGGTGTCGATGGCGCCGATCAGGCCCGCCGCCCCGTCGGAGACCACCAGCAGCGGGGGGCCGCAGCCCCCGGGCTGCGAGGTCCTCGAGGAAGCCCGCCCAGGCGTCGTGGGACTCGTCTCCGCCGGGCTCGACGGCCAACAGCACCGGCCGGCCGACGGTGGTTGTGCCGTAGGCACCACGCCCCTGCCCAGCAGCTGCGACGCGGACGCCTCGGCGGTGTTGCGCAGCTTCGGGCGCTTCAGCGCCGACCGGCCCCGCGGTGGTCTTGACCGTCACGTCGCCGAAGCCGTTGCGCTGTCCGGCGCGCCCGCCCCCGGCGCGCGAGTTCCAGTCCCGGCCCAGCCACGACGTCACCTCCTCCTCGAGGTGAACCTCCCCGGGTCTTGCGCACGCCGATCAGTAGTCGACGTAGAGGCCCATGTCGGTGCACAGTTCCGTAACGAGGGTCAGCCCGTCGCCATGCCCGAGGTCGGCGTATTCGATCGAGGCCTCAAGATGCCGGCTTGCTTCTCCGGTGGTGTCATAGACGACAGCCGTACGGGCGGCTTGTTCGACGCTGGTGAGCAGGATCTGCATCGGCATCCTCGCGTGCGTAGCAGCGAGCTCCATCTGGCGGGAGTGCCAGATGATTCCGGTTGTCGGCTTCCCCTCGATGTGGGATTGGAGATGACGGTCCGCCCAGCGACGCGTGCACGCGTAGTGCTCCGAAGGGCTGGATGCGAGTTCCTCTCGGTCGAGTCCATAGCCGGCGAGTTGGTGGTCTCGCAGGTCGACGACCCACAGGTCGCTCGTGCATACGATGCGCCGCAGGCGGCGGCCGCTCAGATCGGCATGCTGTACGGCCGAATTGGTTCCCCAGGCATCGTGAAGCGCGGTCTCCAGCAGCGCACCGATCGGGTTCTGCGCGAGATAGACGTAGGGCACCACCCGACCAGCGGAGGTGAACAGCGGCGCGAACCGACTGTCGCCGCCTCCAGCCGAGTTGAACACCTCGTCATGGCGCGACACGTTGAACCACTCTGTACCAGCCCTGATGACATGGGGCCGCAATGCCCCGGGAGCACCAGGATGCAGAACCCGGCAGCTAGTGCTGTGTCCACTAACCTTCGCACGCGTGCTTCCGCCTCTGTGACCTGCAAGGAACGGATCTCGGGCATTCCCAACCCGACGAACGTCTGTTGACAGGGCGCTAGCCGGGTCAGGGCAGGTCACTCTGCGAGTTGGGCTGCTCGGCGTTCGGCGGCCGCGTGCACGCGGTCAGGATTGGTCTCGATGACGTCGGCGGCGGTCTCGCCAGACAAACCGGCGTTGGCTTCCGCTATCCACCGCCAGATTCCCCAGGCGTTCATACCGGCCTCCCGCAACATTGACACGACAGGCGTCCAGTCCTCGCGCACTTCGAGCGCCTCATCGAGCAGTACGGCAGGCACGTGCTTCTCGCCGTTGACCGCAACGGTGAAGATGGCACCGCGCTCGCAGGCTCGCCGAACTTCCTGGTAAATGGTGTTCCTAGGGCGATTCCGCGCCGTTGCGATCTCCCGTACCGTGTATGTTCCTTGGTCGACCAGCGCCTGCCGTCCGGCGTGGACACGCAACACGTTCAGCAGCAGGGCCTCCGGATCGGGCCGCTGGTAGCGATCCCCGATCGCGCTCCGCGCCTCGGCTGCGCTGAACTCTTGCTCATCGCGACGCGGCCGCGATCTGAGGCTGGACGGAGCAGAATCCGAGTCTGCGAAGCCCCACAGAGTCAGCCACCGAGCGCAATCGGCAACCTGAGTGCTGACTAGTCGGATCGTCTCTGTGGCCGAGTCCTCGCTGTCGAGTTCTCTGAGCATGGCCAGCACCTCCTGTCCAAAGTGTACACAAATTAGCGATACGTGACAAACCAGACAACTACGAGACCGTCAGGCGTCGCCTCTGCGGTGGTTGTCGTGGGAGGGCTTGCCGTGGATGCGATTATGTCGCTGGTGTACGATGCAGTTCATGGCAGGCGATCTCCCAGACGCCGACGCTGCCATCAGCCCGTTCGAGGGGCTGAGCGCGGACGAGAACCTGGTGGCGGCCGCGCTCAGGGGGCGACACCGCGGGGCGACCGTCGCGTCGCTTGCTGCGGATGCCGCCCTCTCCCAGCACATGACACTGCAGTGCCTCGGCGTGTTGCAGGCACGGAACCTCGCCGAGGCCACGCGCCGGCGGGTCGCGTCGTTCCATGTCCCACTGCTGGTGGACGTCTGGAGCTTGTCGAATCTGGCGTGGAAGGCGCTGCGCTGGATGCCTGCGCGGCTGAAGGTTCCATCGTGTGGTGATCCTGGCGCAGATGCCGGGTTGCCGGTGGAACTGTGGCCGGTGTTCTGGTCAGGGCAACATGTTTCGGAGTTCCGAGTGGCCGCCGACGGTGAGCGCATCTGCGAGTCGCTGCTGCAGGCCCCGATGCCCGAAGCCCGCGTGTGGGCGCTGCTCAACTTGCCTTGCGAGGTGCTGGAGAGTTCCCGCCATCAGGACGAGCCGCTGTTGCGTCACCTGGTGGCCGCAAGGCGCGAATGAACTTCATCGCCAGGGTCCGTGAGCGTCTCACGGGCTGGCTCCGAAGGTCCTAGCAAGCACTGCTCAGCCTCTTGACGCGTGCTTGTAACCGCTCGAACACATACAGCCCCATGAGTCCGTTCGTTCCCCGCGGTTTGTCGTTCCCGTACGGTAACATAGATGTATGGACTCTCAGTCGATGCGACACCCTATCCACAAGCGTCCTATCAGGCGTCCTGACCAGTTCGGGCTGGCCTTGCGGTCCATTCGCCTGCATCGTGGCATGACGCAGGCTGATCTGGCAGAGAAGGCGCAAGTCACACGCAAGTGGCTCTCCCAGGTGGAGAACGGCAAGCGCACAGCCGAAATCGGTCTGGTCTGCCGCGTCGTGAGCATCCTCGGCTACGAGATGCAACTCGTGCCCGCTGCCGCGCCGTCTTTCGATCTTGAAGCTCACATCGCGACGTTGACCTCATCGGAGGTCGAGTTGTGAGACTCGATGTGCTCATGGAGGGCCAGATCGCGGGGAGTCTGGACCTGAGCGATGCTTCCCGACCAGTCTTCGCGTACGACGCCTCCTACCTGGATGAGCCGCACGCGACGCCGCTGTCCACCAGATACCCCTTGGATGATCGCCCAATCGGTGACGTTTCTCTCCGCAACTGGCTCACTGGGGTGCTCCCCGATGATGAGCGCGTGCTGAGGTCGTTGTGCGAAGACCACGACGTGAGCGCCGCGGACAGGCTGGTCCTGCTCGGCACACCCATGGGCGCTGAGTGCGCCGGCGCGGTCCAGTTCTGCCCCCCCGACGAGACCGCGAGGCTTGTGGCTGGTGAGGGTGGTCTTCAGGAACTCTCCGACGATGAAGTCATCGATTGGCTTCGCCGTCTCAGGAACGATCCCGCCTATCGTCCTGATCTGGCGCTGGTGTCCGCAGGGTTCAGCCTCGCTGGGATGCAACCGAAGATTGCCCTGCGCCTAGAAGACGACAGATGGCATGTCCCGTGGGGTGCCGAGCCGAGCAATCGCATCATCAAGGTCACCCGACACGGCGCGTACCCCCACGAGGCGGTAATGGAACATCTGACGATGCGAACAGCAGCACGAATGGGGATTACGACAGCACGAACCAAGGTGATGAGTGTTGAGGATGTTGAAGCCATAATCATCACCCGCTATGACCGGGCGCGTCTCGGCGATTCATCGCTACGGAGGGTGCATCAGGAGGACTTCTGCCAGGCATTGGGCGTTTCGCCCGACATGAAGTACCAGTTTCAGGGAGGTCCGACCCCTGAGGACATCGCCAGGCTCCTGCGCCGAGTTGACGCCTCGGGGACTGTCATGTTGGAGAGGTTCTTGGACATGCTGGTGTTCCAATGGCTGATTGTAGGCAACGACGCGCACTCCAAGAACTATGCGCTGCTGCTCAGCGGCGATGACTGCCTGCCTGCCCCGCTCTATGACGCCTGCTCGTGGATACCGTTCCGAGATCGCAGAGAATCGATCTCCCAACAGCGCACTGCCATGAAGACCGGGAGAAACTACAGGATCAGGAGCGCAGACCAACCAAGCGCTATGGGTCACACCGCCAAGAGGCTGGGACTACCGGAGGCAGCAACCATCGAGCGCTTCGAGAGTCTCGCAGCAGCCATGCCCGATGCCCTAGAGGACGCCATCAATCACCTACCCGGCCATATGGCCGACCTGCCGATTGTGGTGAACTACGCCATCGAGCAACGTCGCCGGGCCAACCGATGCGAGACAATAGCGAACAGAGCGGCCAGAGCCGTTCGTCCGCGTCGTTCTGTGAATCCTCACCGAAGTGGCGGCGCTGGTCAGAACCTTGTCCGCAGCAGTGGAGCTGACCACCAAGCCTCCGTACAGCCGGGCGGCGACTCACCCGCTCCCTCTATGCACTCGACAAGGAACTAGCCAGTCTCTCGCCTGGCTCACGCACAACTCTCGCTGTGTGGCTGGCGGCAGCGGCGTCTGTCGCAGGCAGGGACTCCTCGCCGCCAGCGGCCATTGGGTGGCCAGCATGCGCCCCACCGCCTCCGGGTGGCTGTTTTCGGAAGTATGTCCCCCACGGTGGTATGCTCTTGGGATGGTGCCAGCGACCGTGAACTGTGCCGACAGCGTCGAGGCGTCGGCGTTGCAAACGATGACAGCGGCACGCTGGCCTGAAGGTGCGCAATGCCCCAGATGTCGAAGCGGTGCCGTATCGCGCCGCCGCCGCGGGTGGCGCTGCGGGAGTTGTCGCAAAGATTTCACGGTCATCACAGGCACAACTCTGCACGGATCCAAAGCGCCGCTGTCGGCCTGGGTCGATGCAGCCGTCAGCGACGCAGACAGCGCCGCTGTCAGCGACAAGACACAGCGCAGCATCCGCAGCGTTGTGGAGTCCACCGGTCTCGCGGCCGGTTCTCGCCGCCTGGCTGCGCTGTTGGCTGCGGCACCGGGTGTTGGCACGCCCGGACCGCTGGCAGGCGTGGGGTCGGGGCAGCGCAAGATCCTCGCTGTGTTGCGCACCCGTGCGGCGGGCGCCACTGCTGGGCTTGTCGCTGCCGAGACCGGCCTGTCGTTGTCGCATGTGCGGCGATGCCTGAGAACGCTGCGCTCCGACGGGTTCGCAGAGACCCGATCGGTGTCGGTCATGTGGGGGTACCGCCCTCAGCGGCTCACGTTGTGGCGGCTCGCCATGAACGAACACACGATCGCAGCGCTGCCTCAGATCGGTTGGAGTCCGCCGCAGCCGGAACCGTCTCCAGATGGCGTGCCCGGCGAGTTCTGGTGGTTGTTCTGGTCCGGGACCTGCGCCTCGCGGCTGCGCATCCCCGAAGACGCCGTGCACATCGCTGACACCCTCATCGGCGGTCCCGACCCGGCGGCGCGGGCCTGGGCGCTAGAGATGCTGCCGCTGTGGGCGCTTCAGCAGCTGCGCACCATGCGCGGGTATGACACCGGCGAGGCTGCCCGGTGGCTGGATTTCACCATCAAGCAACGCCAAGACGTCACAGATGGCTGAACTTGACAAATGCGGATCATCCAGTGCCATGACCTCAAGCGGCAAGTCCTTGATCGACAGGTTGAACGCCATAAATGTCGATACAGCCAGTACGTTCAACTGAGAGCTGGAAAGGACTGTTCTAGGCTCGTCGACAGCTATGAGCTTGCCATTTGTTGCAGCCTCCAGTCTCGTCCACAGCCGTCCCCTCCCGCGGTGCCGACCGGTCAACAACCGCACCGCCTTGAATTCCGGGTGAGGATCAACGGTGGCATAAACCGTCTGCAGTAGATCTCCTATCCGGACCAATTCGTCCTCAACGAATGACTCCTCGCGAACTCTCACAGCCGCATGTAGTTCTTGCGCATCCTCCGACGCATCGTCGCGCAGATCACACTCCGACTCCTGGTCAGCGATTCTGTCAGTGAGCTCGACGACTTGTTGTCGCAATCGTTCAGCCTCAGTCGCTTCGGCCGCCCGGGCCAAAGAAGCCGAGAGAGCCGGTTGGCGATGACGTTAAAGACAACTCTTGACATTTGTCCGAGAGAGCGTATAATGGTTTCTCGAAGACCCCGGAACCGTCCCTGCCTCCGGGCAAACGGCCGGGGTTACGCCCTTCTGGAGCCTGTTCGCATTCCTCCTGGAATGTCGTGGACGCCCAAGATCCTCAGCCGGAGCTTGTTACTCTGCTCGAGGCGGTGGAGGGATCCATCGTCCTGGTTTCGCGCATCGCTTGGATGGGTGTTGAGGACGCTGTCCTGCATGATCTCCGCAACGCCGATCAGGCCCGCAGCTCCGTCGGAGATGACCAGCAGCGGGGGCCGCAGCCCCCGGTGTGTGAGGTCCTCGAGGAAGTCCGCCCAGGCGTCGTGGGACTCGTCTCCGCCGGGCTCGACGGCCAACAGCACCGGCCGGTCGACGGTGGTTGTGCCGTAGGCGACCAGCACCGGCTCGGGACCGCAGGCGCACCTGTATGATATTGCGGAATCTCTATAGTGGCTGTATTGTCTGACGCCGACGGCTTAGAGACCCTGCGCGTCTCGGGTTCTGGCGTTGGCTTCCGAGCCCGTTGCTCCCGTCGATTTAGATGGAGGGACCCGTCACGAGCCTTGACATGATCTCTCGTACTGCTGCCAAGTTCCCCCCGTACGGCTCCATCCACGCGTGTGCGTCGCCGACCGTGACACTAAGCCATGCGGTGTCGGTGGCGTCAGCGCCCGTGTGTTGGCCCATTCGTCCAATTACGCACTGACGCAGGATCGACTTGGGAAAGACCCAAGCGTGCGCGTCGTATGGTGATATTCCTAGAGCGAAGAGGTAGTCGTCGTCCTGGTCACGGATCTGCTGGAACTTATAGACGCCAGACTTCCAGAGTGTCGAGAACTTGATCTCGAATCTGTACCCCTCAATGACACGGTCAGCCTCCGAGTCGCCGGTTTTGACGACATCAAACCCTTTGGCTGCGCACCAGGCCGAAACGAGTTTTTCGCCGACGGCTCCACGCTGCCTTGGTGATGGGAGCTTCTTGATCCAGCCGAAAGGGCTGTCTCGCCAAGGGTCCGGGTCGTCTGACCCGAAGTCGGAGCGAATCATCTCCGCATACGAAGCCAGCTCCCGTACTTCGGGATCCTCGATTCGGTGATGTTGACCAGTCACGCGAACAACCCCAGTTGACCTGATCGGGACTGATTTACGGGCAAAGGGTTCAGGGCTCCGTCCACGTAGCGGACACCAACCGTGCCAAGGCGGCGGGTCATGACGTCTATCGCCTCATCGTTGTTGTCGATCATCACGAAGCGCCGATTCATCTGCTGTGCGACGGCACCCGTCGTGCCCGACCCGGCGAAGAAGTCGAGGACCCAGTCGTTCTCCTGTGACGATGCACTCAGGATCCTGCGGACAACGCCCTCAGGCTTCTGCGTGGCGTAGCCGGTCTTCTCCTTGCCGTTCGTGGCCACGATCGTGTGCCACCAGACGTCCGTCGGGAGCTTGCCACGTGCCGCCTTCTCCTTCGATACGAGCCCGGGAGCCATATAGGGGATCCGCTCGATGGCCTCCTGATCGAAGAAGTAGCCATCCGCATCCTTGGCGTAGACGAGGATGGTGTCATGCTTTGCCGGCCAACGTCTCCGTGAACGTCCGCCGTAGTCGTACGCCCAGATGATCTCGTTGATAAAGCAGTCGCGGCCAAAGATCTGATCGAGCAGAACCTTGCAGTAGTGAGCCTCCCGGTGATCGATATGGAAGTACAGGGTCCCGTCAGCGGTCAGGAGGCGGTGGGCGTGCTCAAGCCGCGACGCAATGAACGCCAGATAATCGTCAAACACATCGGAATACGAAGTAGCACCGAGCGTGACGGTACGGTATCGGCGGCCGCCGAAGCCGACCCTGTCCCCGTCGTTGCAGCGAACTGTCGCGAGTTCCTTTCGGCGCTGGACCTTTCCACTGTTGAACGGCGGATCGATATAGATCAATCGGAAGGTGCCATCGCCGAGCCGGGGAAGCGCGTCGGCGTTATCCGCGTACAGCACCCAGTTGTCCCCTCCCGACAGATCGACGGCTCCTGTCTCGGTCTCAAGTCGCTCACCATCCATGTCGGCCACCCTAGACGGCTAGTTCCAAGGGGTGCGGGCGGAACTCGGCCCTGGATGCCAGCGCCTGCTCGGCCGCCTTGTCGAGCTGGCGCACATGCCCGAACGTGAACGACCGCAAGAAGGTCCCCACAGTCGACGGAATGACCGTCTTGTACAACGCCATTCTCCCACGTCAGGAGGCCTTTCTGGTGGACGCGCCAACCCCAGTGCGCTCACCGCTTCGGTTGGCCGTGGCAGCAGCCCCAGAGGGCCGGGAGGAACACGTCGAAGGCTTGTTGGACACCGGCACCACACAGAGCTTCATCAGCCGCGACCTGATCAGGCGGCTGCAATTGGAAGCCATCGCCAATGGCGAGGTGCGCCCTTGCTCTCTCAATTTCCGGTGGTTTTGGGCGACTATCGACCCTAACCGCCGGAATATACGGCCGACGCCCCGCCCCCCGGCGGTGAACCTCGAACGCGGACGGTTGGTGTGGCGGATCCTGCGCCAGTGTTCGGCGGGGAACCGCAGGTGGGCGGTGAGCAGGCACTTGACCGCGGCGGGGAGCTCGCGTTCGTAGCGGCGGGCGAAGGCGTCGATGCCGGCTTGCGCGGCGCGCACGGCCTGGGCGCCTGGGTCGGTGTCCTCGGGCAGCTCGAGGATTGCCCAGAACGGGGCCTTGGGCTCGTCGCGGCGCTGCGCGGGGACCTTGGCCAGGACGTTTCGGCAGCGGTGGATCAGGCACCGCTGCCGCAGCGCGGAGGCCGTCTTGGTGTCGATGGCGCCGATCAGGCCCGCCGCCCCGTCGGAGACCACCAGCAGCGGGGGCCGCAGCCCCCGGTGTGTGAGGTCCTCGAGGAAGCTCGCCCAGGCGTCGTGGGACTCGTCGCCGCCGGGCTCGACGGCCAACAGCACCCGCCGGCCGACGGTGGTTGTGCCCACCCCGAGACGACCAGCGCCTCCAGCGGGCTCGGTGCGCACCACGCCCCTGCCCAGCAGCTGCGATGCGGACGCCTCAGCGGTGTTGCGCAGCTTCGGGCGCTTCAGCGCCGACCGGCCCCGCGGTCGTCTTGACCGTCACATCGCCGAAGCCGTTGCGCTGCCCGGCGCGCCCGCCGCCGGCGCGCGAGTTCCAGTCCCGGCCCAGCCACGACGTCACCTCCTCCTCGAGGACCTGCTGCAACACGAGCCGCGCCCACAGGCCCATCACCTCCTGCGGGACCTCAGCGATGTCAGCCGGCCCTTCGTGACCCGGCCGGTGTCGATGCTCACTTCGGCCTTGTGGCCGCTGTACTCGGCATGGAAATGGGGAGGGCTGTGGTCGTCGTAGAACATCTTGATCACGATGCCGTAGAAGCGGCAGATCTCAGGCATCCGCAGTGTCCCACATCTCTGGGAACAGTTCCTCCGAGGTCATGCCGGTGAGTTTCAGGTAGAGCGCGTCGCCGCACAGGTCGAGATCATCGCCCCAGACGATCGAGCCGCAGGAACCGAGCCGCACGTCGGAGAAGAACGAGTGGTCCTCCCAGGCTGCAAACACACCGTCGCCAGCCAGGTACGACAGATCCAACTCACCTTCAACCCCGTCGTCATAGCGGAGTCAGATCCGGTACGGCTCCAGGGCGCGCACCTCAACGAGGCGGAGCGTCTTGTCGCTCGCGGGTGTTGGCAACCAGGAGGGTCTGTGGTGACATGCGATGTTGTCGCAGCTCGACTTCATCCGCCACGGAACCCATCATCGTGATCCTCGCTCTCGCGCTGGCCGAACGCGCACTACGCCATCTGAAAGACGGCGTCTACCTCGAATCGCACGCCTATTGAGCCAGGACGGAAAGCGTCAGTCTGTCTCTTGGGTATCTCACTCTTCTCCCAGCTGACGAGCGACACTTCACGACCGGCGACCGCTGCGCATCCCGTGAGGCCCTGAACCACACTGTCAGCTGAGAGCTTCTTTCCCGCCATACGAACGACCACATGACCACCTCGCTCCACTAGGAATCCGGCAGTCCGCCAGAAGTCAGCGACCATCCGCCAATAGGCGCTCGCAAGTTCATGTCGGTCATCCCGCGAGATCCGATTACGGGTTGGATGGGGAGGTCCGCCCAAGAACCAAAGGCGTAGCCACTGATCCTCCTCAAAACTCGTCACATCCAAATACGGAGGTGAGGTAATGATGCAACTCGCTTCTTGCCGCTTGGCTGAACCGTACCGGTGGAGATCTCTGAAGTCGGTCAGTTCGACCTGCCCACGAAGTTCCGGCAGTGGAGATGCATATCGGAATCTTGCTTGGCGAGCAAGCAGTCCGAAGACATCTCGTTCTGGGGGATGATAGTCGTGCTTGTCCCAGAATCGGACCGAGTATGCGGGCTTCGTAGAAATCGTTCGCGGCATTTGGGCACTCAGGTATGACGGAGACTTCTCCGACTCACCGTGCAGAGCGCCAAGAATCAAGGCGGCGACCATCGCATCAGAACGTCTCAAACGCCACCGAAGCGCATCTCTAAGGTAGAGGATCTGGGCAAGGGTCCGCGGGTTGTATCCGCGCTCGAAGAATGCCGGGAGTGTCCGCACACGCGGTCTCCACTGACGCGCCCCATATCCGAGACAAGCCGATCGGCGAGTTCGAAAATCTCGTTCGCAACCCGTAGAGTATCGCTGTCGCCAGAGTCTCCCGTTAGCTGTTTGCCTCTAGCGTCCTGTAATCGCTGCCGAGCCTCTATTAGATGCCCCTTGAAGAGTTCTTCATCGCCAACACTAATGTCAATCACAACATCGAGGGGCAGTCCACGTCGCAGAGCGATCAGCCCAGCATCGCTGCCGATAGCTGAGTCGAGCCGTCTGAGATCGGGGTTTTGACTCTGTACAAGCGGCTGCTTATCTGCGGATCTACTCCCGTAGAGCCATAGGCAGAGGTCGCCTAGTGCCTCTAGCCGTCTTGTTGGAATTGGGTCGGGACCGAAGCTGCTCTCATTGTCGATTCCCAGCAGCTCCTGAATATTCTGGTAGTCCAAACCGGTATAGAGATGCGAGAATGAGAAGTGCTTCTTCCATCGGTCATCTAGATCAAACTTGCCCGACTTCTCTGCTTGGCGCAACACCATCAAGCCTCGGTAGAGCCTCCTGACCGTCAGATGTCGATCGCCAATTTGTTGAGCGATTTCTTCGAGTGAGACGCTAAGTTCATTATGTACCCAGGCAACGTACTGTGCCTTCGCGTACGACTGCCAGTTTTGCGGACCGTTGACATGCTTGAATCCGACATACTGCCAAACGTCCTGTCGGGCGCACTCAATCACTGGCAGCGAGGCCAATTCTCTGCTCCGCGCCGCCGTGATCTTCGGAAGATCCGTTGCCCCAGCCCTCTTGCGGAGAGTGCCGTCCAACAGCAACTGGACCGCCGCCAACCGGCGGTTGCCCTCAACGACCACATACCGGCCGTCTTCGTGCGCGACGAAGAGCGGCTCGTGCTCAAAGTACCCGTTGCTGGCAATAGACAGCGCGAGCTCGTCGACTGCGAAGTCCTTCCAGAGGAGGCTAACCAGTTCAGACTCGTCCAAGTCCCCGTCGAGGAAGAGCCTCGGATTCCGCCGATCGAAGCAGAGCTCTTCTGTTCGGAATGGTCTAGCCGTCGGCATGCCTCGGCTCGCTGCTTGGTCCGATGCCATGATCGTCACACTACCGGGGCTTCGCGTGCCAGTGCAGCCAGCTCCGCTGAGGCGTCCCAGCCATCGGAGGCAGCAGATGGGCTCCTGGGTCTGCACCAACCGGAGATTCAGACGGTCTTGTGCTGCCTGCTACCGAGGGCACCGCACACCCGTGATGCCCGGCAGGACGCTGGTAGTCATTCATCGCCACCTCCATTCGCCATGGTGTCATATAGGAGAACCCTATGCAGGTCCTCAAATCATCTGCTCTGGACATACTATACCTGAAACATATGTCAAATACATAGATCTGATCATAACTCAAGGAATCATCGACCTGCCAGTGCTGCCGTCCGCAGCCCAGGCGGCTCGACGAGGTTGGCCCAGCTGGTGCTGGTGGGGGTGAAGTGCAGGTGCCAGCGCTCGCGGCGGGGGTTGGACAGCCATTATACTAGGCGGTATGACTCACAGGGTAGGCTTGAAGGGGCAGGTGGTCATTCCCAAGGATCTGCGCGACCAGTTCGGCATCGAGCCGGGTGACGAGGTGGACTTCTGGGACTGTGACGACCACGTCGCGGTTCGCCCGGTACGAAGCACCGGGCCCCTGAGGGGACGCTTCCGCGGGCTGGACCTGGCCGGCGATCTGGAAGCTGAGCGACACGCCGAGCGCCAGCGCGAGGACCGCCGATAAGCGAGGACCGCCGATGAGCGTGGTACTGGATTCCTGGGCGATCCTGCGGTACCTCGAGGACAGCGACCCGGCGGCCTCCGCAGTGGCTGGACTTCTCGACTCGGAGACGCCGACAGTGAGCTGGATCAACCTGGGCGAGGTGTTCTACATCCTCCGCAGGCGCGCCGGAGAGACGCAGGCCCTGGCCGCGGTGCGCGATCTCCGGCATGTCCTCGAAGCGGAGTTGCCCACCTCCGAACGGGTCCTCGAAGCGGCTCGCATCAAGGCCGAGCACCGAATGGCCTACGCGGACGCCTTCGCCGCCGCCACCGCCGCGGGCCACGGTGCGACGCTGTGGACCGGCGACCCGGAGCTTCTGATCCGCGACGCCCCCTGGTCGTGGCACGACTTGCGCCCCCAGCCCTGAGAGCCCGGCATTCTGCCTCGCGCATGGGCACCTGCACCATGCAAGAACTCCGCACCCGTCCGGTACGCGTCGCAAGCGACCACGAACGCGTCCTCGTGATCGCTTCCGCCGAGGTCTGCCGATGCGGTTGCGAGTGGCGGGCGGCTTCCGGCTAGACCGAAGGCATGCCGCTCAGGATGGCCTTGGCGGCCAGGAGAGCGCTGTCCTCGTCGGCCGCCTGACGTGCCGCGTCGACGGCCGCCCCGAAGAGAGGATGCGGGTCCGTCGCTTGCTGATCGGCTTCGCCTCCGGTGTGGCGGGCCCGAAACACCGCCAGGTAGGCGACATCGTCGGCGGCGGTCTCGGGAGTGCTATCGATGGGCAGCGGCACGAGGCGGGATCGGTCCTCGTCGAGAAGCCGCTGGATGTCGGGGCGGTCCTGTAACGTCGCGTCGTGCTCGGTCCACCCGGGCGCCGGCGAGAACACGAGCGTGCCGTCGCCGGACGCGGTCACCAGGTAACGGTCGTAGCGGGCCCGTCGGAGCCCGTCCAACGACACGCACCCGTTGGAATCGACCTCCACGATCCGGCTGCTGTCGACGTCATCCACTTTGATTGCTCCAACTCACCTTCAACCCCGTCGTCATAGCGGAGCCAGATCCGGTACGGCTCCGGGGCGCGCACCTCGACGAGGCGGAGCGTCTTGTCGCTTCGAGACATGGGGGCAGCCTACCTGGGCGCCACCGCGCGGACCGCCCGCTGCCCTGAGCATCAGCGGTGCCGCGGCAGGCCTCAGGGGACGCCGCCCTCAATCGGGTGCTTCTCGTGCCGGTGGGTGCGGGGGTTCTGGGCAACTGGGTCCGCAGGGACGAGGTCGAGCGGGGCGAGGCCGAGGGCCTGGGCTCCGATGAGCGAGCCGAGTTGGTGCGGCTGCGAAGGCGCTGCGCGGAGTTCCCGACCGCCGGCTTCGGGGACAGCGCAGCGGTCACCGATCCTGATCGTGCGATCGTCTGGGGCGCCATCGCACGCGAGCGGTCGCGTCGGCCATAGCGGATGCCCGAGGGCACCTCTACATTGGAAGACAGACAACCCTTGTTGCAATCCCTACGGAGGACAATCCCTACGGAGGACAATAACGATGCTTAGTCAGGACAAGATGAAGTCGCACAGAATTAGGTGGGCAGAGGCAGAGCGGGAACTGGCAATTCGAGAGTTCTTGCTACCGGCGAAAGCAGCCCAGCGCGAATACGCAGTGCCACCGGTTCCCGAGACTGCTGATCCAAGCAAGGTAGAGCCTCGAAGCGGTCCGTAAGGACGACCTACTGAAAGATCTGGGCTAGTCGTCGACGGTGGCGTGTCGAGGTCGGTCGGGCTTCGGTCGGACCAGCCCGGCTGTGGTGCGGTTGGGCGGCCCCGCCCGTTAGATTGAACAGGTGGAGCGTAACTGCGTCGGCCTCGGTCGTTCTGCGGTTCGCTCGGCTGGCTGGCGCATCCGCCGCGTCGTAGAGATGTGCGACGCTGGTTTGCGTCGCCGTCACGTGGCCGGAGGAAAGCGTTGTCCCCTGGACCTAGCAGGACGTTGGGGTGCAGCTTGGTGGGGCTGCGCGGGGGATACACCGAAATTGCGTCTTGGAGCCGGTCAGGCTTTACTTGTAACCCCACTGGAGCCGATTGTGGCTCTGACGCGGCGGGCGTCACGACCGGGAAGCACAACCACAGAAGGGAGACGGCACATGGAGGAGGCGATCACATGAGGGAGACGGCGCTGGTCATTTCCGCTCGAAGCCTCAGCGCTCCCATCATTGCGGAGCTTGCCCGCCTGCTGGGGCGTTCGTCGTTGCCGTTAGACGATGTTGCTCTCGACAAGGATGCGGGAATGATTGAAGACGACGAGTTCATCGGTGCGGTGTGGCAAGAGGTCGGCGACGACTTGCGCGACGCCATGCGACGGTACCCCCGTGCATAAGGCCGCCGCGGACGCAGGCAAGGCTCTGCCGGTTTCGGCTGCATGACAAGCGACCGACCGGAGAACGCCGCGGGCGACCTCGACGAGAATCCCGAACACTCCGGCGACGAGGATCCCGAGCCTGCCCAGCAGCTGCGACGCGGACGCCTCGGCGGTGTTGCGCAGCTTCGGGCGCTTCAGGCTGACCGGCCCCGCGGTCGTCTTGACCGTCACGTCGCCGAAGCCGTTGCGCTGTCCGACGCGCCCGCCCCCGGCGCGCGAGTTCCAGTCCCGGCCCAGCCACGACGTCACCTCCTCCTCGAGGACCTGCTGCAACACAAGCCGCGCCGGCAGGCGCATCACCTCCTCTGGGACCTCCGCGATGTCACGGCCCGAGCCGAACAACTCGTCAATCTCAGCGCGGACAGCTTCTGTGGGGCGATACTCGTGCAGGCACGGGCGTAGGTCTCCTTCGTGAGCAGGCAGCTTGCTGAAGGAACCTACGCCCACGCCGCTATTGCACCGGCGATAGGACGCCACCACTGCTGCCCTGCGGTTGCAGGCTTGCGGCATCGGTCTGCCGCTCGACGGGGCGCCCGTTTGCGGGGCCGCGGACCGGCTCAGGACCGCAGGCGCATCTTCACGATCTTGTAGAATCTCTACAGTGGATGTATTATCTGACCTTGCTAGCTTTCCCACCGCCGTGTGAGAGCAGACGCAGGTCGAGGCGAAATGGAGCCGTTTGAGTTGACTGGGTCGAGGAACCAACTACGTGTCCGGTCTGGGCCGGGCGTCCATGGCGTGCTCGGCGTCCACGCAGGCGCAGGGTCGAGGAGCCGACGACGCCCCCGGTCTGGGCCGGGCCCGGTCGCGTCAGCGTCCGCGGCTCCGGCCGTCGCAGGCTCCGCGGTCGGGGGGGGG